>VFQN01001717.1_pt1 | contig 35621 bp, 33 predicted proteins | sample 3512371 | NCBI WGS metagenome assembly VFQN01 (sample SAMN10412370, study PRJNA504923) | tailings metagenome | isolation source: Replicate 2 from Balatoc abandoned mine | place: Philippines: Itogon, Benguet | collected 2017-08-28 | reverse complement strand
CGAAGATGCCGGTCATCAGCGAACGATTTGAAGTGGTGTTCCGGCTGCCTGACGACGAAATTAGTCGGCCACTGCGCGAGCTTTGATGGGCCCAAAATAGACGACGGCCCCAATGCAGACGCTGCGCCGGACAGCTCAGGGTCTCCTATTGGCGCCATTATGATGTTCATCACATGTGAGCCAGCTACATGAAGACGGCTTCAATGATGCAGTTTGGCCCGGAAAGGGCGACAATGGCCGTCAACTTTAGGCCGGCGGCTGCCAGCAAATCGCTCATCTGCTCAGGGGTGCGCTCGCGACCCCCTGCATTGACCATCATATTCAAGTCTGCAAGCGCAGCATCCGCGGCGTGATTTGACGCGCCTATGACGCGCTCAAGGACAATGATCTTCGCGTCCGGCGCGGCGGCTGACCTTCGTCGGCTTGGGGGTCATGAGCACGCATCGTTTCGTGCCGCACCGAGGTCCGCTGCACATTCAAGAGCCGTCGTCCCGGTCGAGATCGTCCGCTGCTCCCTCAAGAGCGGAGATAAACTGAGCCACATCGAAGGTCCGCGTGGGGCCAAGCGAACCCACTCCCGAGCGCAGGGCTAAAGAGCCCGATGGGCTTGAGGCGACCGAAATGCGCCCTGGCAACGTCTATACGGCTGCGGAAGTGATGCACCGCGTCCGCTCGCCACTCTATCTATATCGGACGTACTTCTCAAAGCAGGAACTCGCGATCGCCGAGGTCTTCATCGGGAACTTGAGCAAGAGCGGCGCTGGTAGATGGTGGCCACTAGTCGGGTTCTCCAAAAGGCGATCCATATGTCCGCGCTCGTGAAGGCCGGAGCCGTAACAGGCCCCGTGTCTGCTTCACTAAGCAGCAAGGCGCGCTGCAATGTTATCAATCCGATCTCTCGCGATCTCCAAAGGACGTCGCACATCAATTATTGGGGCAACCAAGCTCCGCCAGCGAGAAGCCAGTTCGCCACGCCCTCCTTGATATCCGACCACCGGAGCGCACGACACCAAATCGGGCTGCGTTCCGTATAAGCGGACGAATTCGTCGTAGTTATCAAACAACACACGATTAACGGACGTCGCAGCAAGACTCTCAGCGGGAGCGTCTTCGGCGAGCAATATTTCGTGTGAGGCCAGTTCTATGTGGAAGTAATCCACTTCTGTCACGTCGTCGATCTGTTCAAGAATGATGCTGCTACCGTTCACCAAATCTTTCACTGGGATCAGAACTCCGTCCATAAAAATCGAGTGCCGACCTGACAACAGAAGGTCCCGCTTTGGTATATTGAGACCCAGCGCTCCTGCCTTTATACGAACTGGCCGTACACCCTCGTCCCAACTCTCGGTGGACCGGCGTTGACAATGGATCCTCGCAACCCACTTGACGGGACGACTGTCGCCTCCTGCTGTGGTGACGAAGTCACCTATCCGCAGGTTCTCGATCGCCGTTTCGCCGTAAGTCGTCCTAATCATTGTGCCGCGAAGAAAACAAACAATGCAGTGAGCGGCCTGACCCTGCCCGGGATTGTTACAGGAAACACCTTCCTGATGATTTTGATTGTGATGCGCACTGACCCGTCGCGACCCAGCAACAGAGGCAAAAAACGCGCCAGTCAGAACGCTGGCGCCAGCCACAAAATTCCGTCTCGACGTCACCATGCTAGGACGTGATGGATCGCCTTTAAATTTAGCCATTTTGCTGCCCCCATATCCACTAATGATAACAAGCATAGCTTGCGCGAAGCCCGCAGCAATGGGCCTGCGCCTAAGTTTTGGTGGGTGGAACTAGAGAGGCAAGCATCGACGATCGCCGCAATCGACGAACAAAAGAATAATTCCAGGCGCCAAACAATTGGATAGCTCAAACGGCAAGCATATCGATCTGCCTGCAAGCACATCCGCAATGCGGCACAAGGGCCGCATTGCAACAACATAAAAGCCATTATCCCCAGCGAACTAGCGGCGAGAAATGGTTGTCGCAGTATTGACTGACGAAGAGTCCACGGCCGTTCCCGGACACAGACATTTCGCGCTAGGTAGCGGCCACAGCTCGACTGTGCTGTAGGATAGTGCAAATGTCGCTTTGGGAAATCTGGGGTATCGGGCACTCGATGGTTGAGAGCAGTTCCCGATGGACGATCACGACGGCCGCTCAGGCCGGCGCACGCGCGCTTACTGGCACCGCTTCCCTAAGGATGATGGGTGGAAGCAATGCACGCTTTTCTATGCTGAGCGGGAGCACTTCAGGCTCGAGCCTTGCTGCAGGAACTGCCGGCACCACGGCAAGGTCATGACCGGCGCTGAGGTGGCCGCCTGGGCCGATGTCTCTATGGACACACCCATCATCGCCGTCGCTGCGCGCCTCGTGTGCTCTGGCTGCGGGTATCCGGCAGGATACTTCCACCTGCACAATCCCGCTGGCGGAAAGTTCTCCGGATACCCAAATTTCAAGTAGTGCGTGGAAGGAGGTCGTCCCAGCCGCGTTCGGCCGGCAAGACCCCTTTCACGCAAACCCCTGCGTGCTCAGCCCGGCGGGATGACCATTCCCCGTCGGGCATCTTTTCGCGTGCTCGGTGCGCGCGAGCAATCGCTACCGTTTAACAGCCCTAACGAGAGCAATCGTTGGTCCATCGCGGAGTGCAATCGGCTGCTTAAGTTTCGGTAGCGGACGTAGGCACTCGCAGGGGCGAGTTCCGTTAAGGGTCAGTAGCTCGCTTTGCACCACAATCGAACAAGTCTGCTATCCCTCCAAGAGCTGCGAATCGATAATCTTCGGCAAAGGGCCATAAGCTGCCGCCCCACGACAAGGATGATCAGAACGCATGTGCTTTCCGTGCACACCAATTCGGTTGTTGATCAGCGGATCGTGAATTCTGACCCAGCTGCCTTCGATCTGGTCCTTCTAGGCGAGCTGCTTTGCAACTTTACGCGCCCGTTCGGCGAACAGGTTTGCAAGGGGAGTCACGGTACGGTTGCGCAATGTGACGATCGCCACTGGATAGGACGGTATTGGCGGCATTATTGGGATCTCCCTCAATGAGTGTTGTCGGCCGACAATTTGAAGCATCGAGCGAGGTATCGCCGTGATGAAGCGTCCGCTGCTGACGAGATTGAGGCGAACATGGAACGAGTAGGAGATAACAAGGGAATTCGGCGCTCCTGCCGCCGTGAAAGCCGTTGTCGAGAAGTATGCTTCGAGGGTATCGAGTGGCGGCATGATCCAAGGTTCGCTCGCAAGATCAGCTAAAGTGACCTTGCGCCGCCTGAACCACTTGCTTCCCTTTCCCACGACCACAACGAATCGATCATCGAACAGTGTCTCCACGGTGAAATCGCGACTCACGCGACGTTCAGGGGCCTTCACAATAGGAGCAACGACAAGATCAACCTTGCGTTCAAATAGTTCCTGGAACTCCATCGCTGGTTGGCGCACTTGCTCCACACGAAGTCGGATGCGTGAGTAGTCTCTGGTGAGACCATCTATCACCGGGAGCAGGAAGCCGGCCGCAATTACTTCCGGACACCCAACACGCAATTCGCCTGCGTGGGGGTCCGAAATCGACTCTATGTCGCGAACGCTCTGGCTAAGCTCATCGAAGGCTGCTCGACCGCGAATTAACAAGGCGCTCCCATACGGCGTGGCCACGACCCCCTTGGGGCCACGGTCCAGCAGGCGCACCCCTAGTGTCCGTTCGAGGTCTGCAATCGCCTCAGATATCGACGGCGACGAAACGCCGAGCTTGGCAGCCGCTTTAGTCATGCTGCCGCTTTCGACAACCGTGAAGAACACGAACAGATCGCGCAGCCGCAACCGCCGACCGATCAGGCGCTCCCAGTGAACAAGCCGAGGCATAGGATTTTACCTAACCTATCCGAGCTCCTTTAGGAATTCTCTTATCGAAAACCCAAGCTATGTTTCTACACGAAAGCACGATCGGGCTGGGGTTCGCGTGCAAGGCGCGCCGATCGGCTCGACGAAAGCGGAGAATTGACATGACAACGCCATCGCGCAGCGAAGCTGCGGCCATGCTGCGGCAGATCAGCTTCGGCATGCGTGCTTCGCAGGCTCTGTATGTCGCAGCTAAACTGAACGTGGCAGACCATCTCGCGCGTAAGCCCATGCAGGCCAGTGAGCTCTCGAGCTTCACCCAATCGGACCCGCAGACCCTTTCACGGCTCCTTCGCGCCCTATGTGCACTAGGCGTGTTTGAAGAATTGCCTTCGGGAGAAGTCTCCCTCAACCCGTTCTCAGAACTGTTACGCAGCAACGTACCGGGCTCTTTTCGTGGCGCTGTCCTCATGTCGGCAGGGCAAGTGCGTTGGCGCTGTTGGGCCGACCTCCTGCAGATCATTCAATCCGGCGAAGGAGGAACGGAACGCGTATTGGGGATGGAGCTCTTCGACTTCTACAAGGAGCATCCTGAAGAATCGCTCATTCACGACCAAGCAATGCGATCAATCTCCGCGGCGCAAGTCTCCGCGGTGTTGAAAGCTTTCGACTTTTCGACAGCTGGTCATATCGTCGACGTCGGAGGCGGTACGGGAGAATTGCTGTCTGCAATTCTGGCAACCAATCACTCGCTCAATGGCACCTTGTTCGACCTCCCCCACGTCGTGTCGAACGCGAAAGGCGTTCTCAGCGAGGCTGGCGTCCTGCAGCGAGTCCAACTCGAAGGGGGAAACTTCCTGGAACGAGCTCCGCCAACTGGAGACACGCTATTGCTCAAGACAATTATCCACGATTGGGACGATTCACGTGCGCAAGTCATCCTCCGCAATTGCAGGAAGGCGATATCTTCACATGGCAGGCTCCTCATCATCGAGCGCGAATTACCCAAGGTCGGGCAAGTTGGAACTGCTATCGAGCCATTCCTGCTCGACCTGGAAATGCTTGTGATGTCGCCAGGTGGACGAGAGCGCACCCGCCAGCAATTCGCGAAGCTGCTTTCAGCGGCGCAATTCGAGCTGATGGGAGTATTGCCCACAGATGCTCCAGTTAGCATCTTTGACGCACGCCCTGCTTAGGGGCGTCAAGCTTCCATCGGACCCAAAGCGACGGAAGAGCGGGATCGTTGCGGCGCACACGCTCCGCGCATTATCGTCCGGCACTTCTGCCACACAGCTATTGAGCGACGACACGATGTCCGAGTCGGGTCAACCTCGTCGCGTTGGTAACCATGCGAAGGAAGAAGTTGCTCCGAACCGGACGCGCGATCAAGCTATGGGATTGAATGCGCTCATGCTGGTCTGTCTCTCAAACAAGGAGACAAGCCATGAACGACAACGATGCCTCAACCCTCCGCAAGCCGGCTCGCCGACCACCTTGGAACAAGGGAAAGATCATTGGCGCAAAGCCCCCGCTCCGCCAGGGGCACGTCTGGTCCATCCGCACGCGCCTCCAGCTTGAGAAGCGCTTTCGCGACCTTGCCCTCTTCAATCTCGCTATCGACAGCAAGCTCCGCGGTTGTGATGTGGTGGCAGTCCGAGTCGATGACGTGGCTCCCAGCGGCTACACGTCTGACCGGGCCACTGTCCGGCAAAAGAAGACCGGCCGACCTGTGCGGTTCGAGATGACGGAACAGACCCGCCAAGCGATAGACGACTACCTACGCCTGACTGGACGGCGACCCGGTCAATTCCTGTTCGCAGGCCGACGGGGCCGAGAGAGCGGCCTCACGACAAGGCAGTATGCGCGTCTCGTCGGTGAATGGGTCGCGAGCATTGGGCTCGACCCGCTGAAGTTCGGGAAGCACTCGCTGCGTCGCACCAAGGCCACCTTGATCTACCGTAGAACTGGCAACCTACGTGCCGTCCAGCTGCTTCTCGGTCACACGAAGATCGAGAGCACCGTTCGTTACCTCGGTGTTGAGGTCGACGATGCCATCGAGATCGCGGAGAAAATCGACGTCTGAACTACACGGGCAGAGCTGCCGCGTTCTGCCCGACATCAAACCGACGAGAAGGGCCAGAAGGGTGCATGGAAGTCGAATATCGATGCATGTTGTTGGACATCTTCTTGTTGGGTAGGTTCGGACACTGGACTCGATGTTGGCGGAGCCTCCGAGATGGCATCCTCATTCAATCAACAGGCATGGCTTGACCGCATCGGTTATGCTGGCTCACGTCAGCCAGCGCTCGATACTCTCCACAAGCTCATTTTCGCTCACTCGCATATGATAGCGTACGAATCGCTCGACATCATGCTTGGCCGGACGCCGAAGCTCGACATAGCCTCGCTGCAGAGCAAGATGATTTCCAGCGGCAGAGGCGGCTACTGCCTGGAACAGAACATGCTGTTCCGCGAAGGCCTGCGATCTCTTGGCTACAATGTCACGAGCCTGCAAGGCAGAGTCGTGCGGGGGATGGCCATCGACGCGCCGCGCCCGGCAATTCATATGCTTCTCCAAGTCAACTTGCCTGAAGGCCCGTATTTGGCGGACGTCGGTTTCGGAAATCTTGCACCTACGTCAGCCCTGCTGCTGCGCGAGGGGATCCCTCAGGAGACACCGCACGAGCAAATGCGGTTCATAGACGTCGGCGGAGAGCTGACCCTTCAGGCGAAGCTGCGGAAGGACTGGGAGCATATCTACCGAGTAATCCCGTACCCGAGGTACGACGGCGAGTACGAGATCACCAATTGGTATACTGGCACGCACCCGGACGCGCCCTACCAGAGCAACATCATTGCCGCTCGTCCCGGACCCAATCGAACGCGCATCACCATGTTCAATCGACGCGTGACAGAGCGGCACGCAACGGGGGAGGCAGATCGCCGGCACCTCAATGACGAGGCCGAGTTCAGGGTCGTGCTGCGAGAAGAGTTCGGGCTCAACATGACGGATGAAGAGATCCGGACTTGCATCGACGTCATGGAGCGCAAGGGGGAGAAGGGCGCGCCGCATCCGTTCTTTGCGTAGTCGGTGCTCGGTAATGCGCTTACTGCACTACACAATGGGAGCAATCATGAAGCTCTTTTATGCCACGGGCTCGTCGTCACTCTTTCCGCATATCGTGCTGCACGAGGCGGGATTGCCGTTCCAAGCGATCAAGATCGACGAGCACACAAAGGAGATCTCTGGCGGCGGCAACTATCGCAGCGTCAATCCGCTGGGCACCGTCCCGGCACTCGTTCTCGACGATGGGACGCTAATTACGGAAGGCGCGGTCATCGCCCAGTACATTGCCGATCGTGTCCCCGAGAAGCTTCTCGCACCGCCAAGCGGGTCAATGGGACGGATCCGCCTTCAATCATGGCTCAACTTCATTTCAAGCGAGTTGCACAAGGGTGGGTTTTCGCCACTGTTCTATAAGGGCATGCCGGAGGACGGTCGTGACGTCTTTCGAGCACGCCTCAGTTCGCGCTTCGCTCACATTGATCGAATCTTGGCGGAAAACGAGTACTTGCTCGGTCCAGCATACTCGATCGCCGACGCCCATCTTTACGTGGTGTCGAACTGGGCGAGTTGGACGAATTTTGATTTATCGCCTTATCCCTCAGTTCGCGCTCTCCGAGAACGGGTCAGCTCACGGAGCGCGGTCATTGCGGCGCTCACGACCGAGGGCCTGGTGCCGTGGCCAAGATCGCAACCCCATTGAGTTGTGATGTCCGCAATCGACACATTCTCGACATGCGCGATCGGCGAATGGTAAGCGGCATCGAATGCAAGCTCTGGGTCAATCACGGCAGTTCGGCTAGCGGCCTGCAGCTTCCGCTCGACCTTCAGGTGCGGACACCGCGGAGAACCGGTGACACGTCGAAATGGGCCACAAGCCAACACAACGCTGCGTTCACGTCTCCGCAGGCTCTCGCCACGGCGCTGAACCAAAGCGCTCGACGAGAAATTCGAGGAAGACCCTTACCTTCGGAGCGCGCTGGCGACCCGGCGGCATCAGAGCCCAGAAGGGAAATCCCCTCGGCACCTCGAGACCTTGCAGCACGGGCACCAAAAGCCCCTGTTGAATTGCGCTCGCCACGATGATGTCGCCCAAGCGCACAATTCCCGCCCCCGCAACGGCTAACTTCACCAACATGTCGGCGCTATCGGCGGCGATCGGTCCTCCAACATGAACTTGCACCGCCTCTCCGCTGACCAGGAATGACCAAGATGCGGATGCCGGTGCGTGGCTGAGTGTCAGGCATACATGCTGCGCGAGATCTGACGGTTTCGTGGGCCGGCCATGCTCGGCCAGATATCTTGGGCTTGCGCACACGACTTGCGTCAAATCGACGATCTTTCGTGCAACGAGCGTCGAGTCGCTGAGCGGTCCTACACGAAATGCAACATCTACGTTGTCACGGATCACATCCACAAGGCGATTGGTCACCAGGAAATCGAAGCTGATGCGAGGATAACGCGCCAAGAAGTCTGGCAATGCTGGTGCCAGCTTGTCGACTGCAAATGACGGGAAGGAGTGCACCCGAAGATGCCCACGGGGCGACAGGCGGCCCGCGGCAATTTCAGATTCCGCCGCCTCGATGGCATCGAGTATCTTACGTGAGCGATCGAGAAAGACCTCGCCTTCCGCAGTCAGAGCCAGTCGTCTTGTCGTGCGGTTGACGAGACGAGCACCCAGGCGTTGCTCCAATCTAGCGATGAGTTTCGATACCGCGGACGGGGACAAGCCGGCGTCGTCTGCGGCAGCAGCGAAGCTGCCGCGCTCGGCGACGAGCTTGAAAACAGCCATGTCGTTCGACGAGTTGGACATATTCACGAACTGAATTCACGAGTGAAAGTCATCCATGGCTGTTTATGTGCAGCTTGTAAAGTGGCTACGTTTGATGGATCAGCAAAGTAAGGATGGTGCGGACAAATGGCCATCAGCAACGTTCATGACAGAGGTTGGCGAGTCCACTTGGGCGTTGCGATGCTACTTCTTGCAACCGGGTTTAGTCCTGTTCGCTCGGAGGACTTTCCCGCTCGAACTGTCAAGATCGTCGTGCCATTTCCAGCTGGTGGTTCGGCCGATGCGATCCCGCGCATTATCGGTGACTGGCTCTCTCAAAAATGGAGGCGCCCGGTTGTCATAGAGAACCGCCCCGGCGCTGCTGGCAACATCGGTGCGGAGGTGGCATTCAGAGCGCAGCCAGACGGCTACACGCTGCTCTCGGCGCCTCCTCCACCGCTCGTCATCAATCAAAATCTCTATCAGAAGCTGACCTTCGATCCTGCGTCATTCGAGAAGATCATTGTACTGGCGAGAATACCCAACGCGCTGCTTGTCAGTTCAAAATTCGGACCGACATCCGTTGCGGAGTTAATCGACTACGCAAAGGCCAATCCGGGCAAGATCAATTGCGCCATTGCCGGCTACGGCACCACCTCCCATCTCACATCCGAACTGTTTCAGATGCTCGCGGGCGTGAAGGTTCAGCATGTCCCGTATCCCGGCTCTGCACCTGCTCTCAATGACCTTGTCGCTGGAACAGTCGACATGATGTTTGACAATCTCGGCGTTTCGCATGCCCTGGTGAAAGACGGCAGGTTGCGCCTGCTCGCTGTTACGAGTTCCAGCCGCGCCACTTCGCTTAGCGCAGTGCCTACAGTTGCCGAAACGCTTCCAGGGTTCGAGTCGGACGCCTTCTACGCGGTGGTGGCCCCGCCGCAGACACCGCAGCAGCTGGTCGACAAGATCAACAAAGACATGAACGAGGCGCTGCGTAACTCCGAGGTGGCACAACGTCTCGCAGCGCTTTCGGCAGAGACGGTCGGTGGCACGCCACACCAGGCGACCGCCTATCTGCTTGCGGAGGTTGAGCGGTGGAGGGAGCTCATCACGGCAGCGAACGTGAAGCTACGCTAGTCGCGTTGTAACGCGCGAGCGCGAAGTGTCGATTAGACCATGTATCCAAGGAGAAGATGATGAGAAACTTGGTGCCCTTGCTCGTGGTAGCGGCTTCGCAGATAGCTACCGGCCTTTGCGTGGGTCCGGGGGACGTCGCGGCTCAGACCGCCAAGGACCTCATTGGCACGTGGGCGTGGGTCTCGGTTGAAACGAGCAGTGCGGACGGCAAAAAGTCTCAACCGTTTGGTCCAAGTCCATCGGGACTGGTGGTCTTCCACGACAACGGCCGGTTTGCTTGGCTTATCGCTCGGCCCGGCCGCGCCAAGTTTGCTGCCAACAGCCGTGAACAGGGCACCGTCGACGAGAACCAGATTGCGGTCCGCGGCAGCCTGGCCTTTACAGGCAGCTACGCGCTCAGTGGTCAGACTCTGATCTTCAAGATTGAGGCGAGTACTTACCCCAATGCTGAGGGGGCCGAACAGAGAAGGTCAATCACTCTGACGAGGGATGAGCTGCGGTGGACCAATCCAGCAACATCGACCGGTGCGGCGGGCCAAGCCGTCTTGAGGCGGGTTGACTAGACCTACGAGGGACAAACTTCTGAGTTGGGTCACGAACTACAATCGAGACGACCGGCGACTGCGGCTGCTTCACCTCGGCTAGCAGACTTGCGATGGCGCGGGGTGGACTGGCGGTTCGAGCCATAAGCGGTCCTATCGAGATCCGCGAAGCTATCGCCATCACACCTCCTTGCCGCGGAATATCCTAGAGCATTCAGTGGAGCCAATTCGCATCGAAACCTTGGCTTCTAAGGCGTCAGACAATCCGTCCCGACTATTTGATTTCTTCGAGCAAAGACGAATGCACATGCGAGAGACGGCACCAGGATCACGCCAGATAATATCAAGAGTTGAACTGACGATACCAGCACGATGCCGCCACCAGGCGTAGCGAGCACAATGCCGCCAATCATGAGGAGCAGCCGCAGCGGCCACTCAAGCCAGCCGGCGCATCTCAAATCGCCCACGCCGGCCTGATAACCCTGAAGGCCCCCACAGATGAACAAGGTGCCGAGCGCCACCTTAATTGCGAGCAGCGGCCCTTCGACATACGCGCCGGTACCCTGGAACACCAATGAGGGCGCGAGAACGAAGAAAAATGGGATAAAGTAGATGATGGATCCGACACGCATGCTTTGCCACCCCGTGCGCATTGGTGGCGCGCCGGCGATTCCGGCGGCTGCGAATGACGCGATCGCGACCGGCGGCGTAATCGACGACAGCATACCCCAATAGAAGATGAACATGTGCACGGCCATCTTGTTGAGACCGAGCTTCTCGAGCGCCGGTGCGACCAGGATGGCGAGGAAGATGTAGCAGGCCGTGGTGGTCAGTCCGAGGCCGAGAATGAGGCTCGTAATCGCGCACATCGCCAACAGAAGCAGTACATTGTCGCCAGCCATCGTGAGGAGGTCGTTGGCGAGGCTCGAGACGACGCCAGTCATGGAGAATGCACCGATCAGCAGGCCGCACCCGGCGAGAATGCCGATCAGCTCCACGAACGTGCGCCCGTTGACTTCCAGGAACTCGACGACGGTGCGCAGCGTCCATCGCCTCTCCGCATTGAAGAGCTGATTGAGCACCAGCAGGAGCGCCGTCGCGTAGAAAGGCGCGTGGCTCTCGCGCTTGAAGTGAAGAAGCATGAGGACCAGCAGCGCGACCACGAAGACGTAGTACCAACCCTCTTTGATCGTATCCCACAATCTCGGCAGTTCCGCACGCTGCAGGCCCTTGAGACCGTGACGCGCCGCATAAGCGTCGACCTGCATGAAAAGGCCGATGTAGTAGAGCGTTGCCGGTATGATCGCCGCGAGCGCGACCTCGGCGTAGGAAACGTTGAGATACTGGGCGATCACGAACGCGGTGGCGCCCATGACCGGTGGCGCGAGCACCGCGCCGGTCGACGCGCACGCCTCAATCGCTCCGGCGTATGACGGCGAGAATCCTGTCTTCTTCATTGTCGGAATAGTCATCGTGCCGGCCGTCAGCACGTTCGAGACGATCGATCCCGACATCATCCCGAGCAGCGCGCTCGCAAAGATACCGACCTTGGCGGCGCCGCCGCGGAACGTGCCGCATAGCGCGAACGCCAGGTTGATAAAGAATTTTCCAGCACCCGTCATCATCAACGCCGTGCCGAACACCAGAAAACCGATCACGGTTTCGGCGAAGGCTTGAATAGGGATGCCGAGCAGGCTCTCCGTGGAGAGGACATGGTAGGCGGTCGCCTGCTCCAGCGTTGATTGCGTGCCGCGCAGGGGGCCGAGCCACTTCGATTCGGCAAACAGCGGATAGAGGGTGAATGGGAGAACCGAAAGGAGCAGGCTCCATCCGCCGGTGCGCCGCAGCGCTTCCATCAGCACGAACCACATCACGAGACCGGCGCCGACGACGCGCAGCGGAGCGCCGGTGAACTCCCAGCCGAGTTCGGCGGCTGACCGAATGTTGAGCATCAGATAGATGCCCGACGCGATAGTGATGACGAACAGCGCCACGTCGTACCAGGGGATGCGGTCCAGCGGTGCCTTCTCGCCACCTGGAAAGATCAGAAACGTGAACGGCAGCATCAGCACGATGAGCAGGTAGAAGTATTCGGTATTCAGCTGTGTGTAGCCGATGAAGAATCGCAGCGTGAACTGCTGGTTGATGCACAAGAAGATCGTGGCTGCCGTAAGCGCGACGAGGAGCCAGCGCCAGAAGCCGGTGAGGCGGCGCACGCGCGTCACTTCGACCTCGTGTGGCCCCGTTGCGGCGTGGGGATCGGCGAACTGGACGCGGACCGGCGCCTCGGCGCGGGTCGTCGGCGAACTGGTCATGGGAGTTTTGTCCGGAGCTGCGCCATATGATCGGGCGTTCGGAGGGCAAATGGCGAATGGCGGGACTCGAGCGCCACGTGCCACCCCAGCGCGTGCACTCGGTCCCGCGAGCATGTCGTCTCGACCACTCCGCGATGCGCGCGCGGGTTATTCGAAGATCGGGTCCATTCCCGCCTTCACGAGCGCATCCTTGCGCGCTGCCATCCAGGCTTTCTGGAAGGCGTCCTTGTCATCGGGCACCGACGCCGTGTTGAATGACGCCCATGCGGCAGCCAGCACCTTCTGGCGTGCGAGGAGCTTCTGGTTGTGCGCCTCATCGGCGTCCTTCCAGATCTTAGCCTCCTTGAACGCCTTCACGGCGGCAGGATGAACCGGCAGCACCCACTGGAAATTCTGCGTCTTCGGGTTCAGTCCCGAGGCGCCGGGCACGGCATCCTTGTAGGCGTCGTACCCATCATTCATCGCCTTGGCGAGACCATAGACGACGTCGTCTGGTTGGTTCGCCTGCACGACAAAGATCGGATAGGGGTAGCCCGAGCTCTCCAGCGGCGCTTCCTTGGACGCGGACGTACCGCACGTCGCCTTATGCGGGGCGAAGTACGGCGCGACCTTTGCGACCCGCGCCCACCCGGCGGTGTCCGAGTGCGGCAGCTTGGGGTAGAACAGCCCGCGCGGCGACGACTCCGCTTCCTTGGCCTGCCCCGAGATATTGGATGCAATCGCGGCATCAATCTCGTTGTTGATGATGCCCTTCCACATCGCGCCATAGCTGGCGAACTCGGCGATCTTGACGTCCTGTCGTGTCAAGCCGCCGAAGGCGAGAATCGCGAGCGCATTTTGATTGAGAGCCGGCGAGCCGACGACGAAGCCGATCCGCTTGCCCTTGAGATCCTTGGCCTCCTTGACGCCGGCATCCTTTGCAACGCCGAGCGAGATAACATTGCAGTCCGTCGAGGCGACGATCACCTGCAAGGGCTGCGGTCCCCAATCCTTGACGCCAAACTCGAATATCCCTTCCTGGGCAAAATAGCTGCCGATGCCCATGGCGGACATATTCGCGCGGCCTGCTTTAAGCGGACCAAGGCGCGCGACGTCATTGCCTGCCGGCAATACGCGCACTTCGGATTGATATTTGTCTTTCAGCATCTTGCCCACCGCGACAGCGATGCCGAAACCGGATGAGCCGGTATCGTACGCGGTGAACGTGAGCGTCGGTGGCAGTTTGACGTCCTGGGCCCGGATAGGTATTGCGGCCGCGAACGACGCAAGAGACAGCAAAACGCCAAGCGCCGCTGCCCGTTTGAGCAGGTGCATTTTTCTTCCTCCCTTTGGCGGCGCCTGTTCTCGTTGTTTCAGGATTGGCTGCCGTCAGGGCGGATAATGGCATCGGTGGCCGGCAAGAGCAAATGCAGCAATACCGCGATTGCCGATTTCGCGTTGCCGATCCGACCGAAGTTTGCAATCAAACAATTAGCTCGGCACCGAGAACGAACATCGATCCACCCCAGATCGACTTCATGAGCCCCCTCCCCAACATCCTTCGCCGAGAAAATTGCGGAATCGCGCGAAGGCGTCGAGAGGGCTTTCGCAGCATGGAGAGGGTGAAGCGCTTCACGAGGTTTCAAGCGGATGCACGGGAGATCACCGTGCTCGCATTCATGTGTGGATAATTCGGGTCTCCCACGCCGGTGATGATCCCTCGTGAATGCTATCTCCGATCACCAACAGGGAATGGAACAACCATCGGTGTGCGCCTCGAGGGTCGATTGTGAGCATTCAACTGTTTTGGCCCGAGCCGGGGCGGCGACCGCGACGTCTGCTCTTAATCCGATAGCTTCCAATGACTATCCGTCGCGATGGACCAAAAGCTGCCACGACGACGTAGAGACACGACGCCCGCGTGCGACCGGCACAGCGACGGCCGGAATCCGGTTCCGCATTTCAGCTTGCAGGCAGACCCGCTTCGACCAGCGCGGCGAGCACGCGATCACGCATCTCGGCGGGGATGTGCTGAACTAGGGGCGCGAAGCTCGACATATTTAGGCTCGGCTCGATCTGCCGCGCTTCGGCCACTGCATTGGCGGCTCCCGCTTGGTCGCCCCTAATCTGCAGCGTCGCGGCGAGTGCCAGCCGCGACCACGTTTCCTTCGAGAGGACGTTGCGCGCGCGACGCGCGGCCGCCTCCGCCGCCGGCAGGTCGTCGCGCATGAGATGGCAGAACGACGCCATCGTCAGGAACATGCTGGCGAGCGGATCCTTCGGGCTCAGGCGTAACGCCGTGTCCAATGCTTCAATAGCCTCGGCAGGCCTCCCCGCGACGTAGCGTGCGTGACCAAGCCCATAGAAGGCGTGAGCGTGGCTGGGATTGAGCTCGATGGCACGATCGAGATGCTCCATGCCACGCTCGAGCTGTCCGGCCATCACCAGCAGCCGGCCGAGCACCGTATGTGCGTGCGCGTCGTGCTCGTCGCGAAGGACCGCATTGCGGGCATGACCAAGCCCATCCCCAAGCGCCCGTCGCAGATCCTCGGTAAACCGCCACAGCACGCGAACGAGGCAAGCATAGGCGAGGCCGGCGTAAGGGCCCGCCGCCGAAGGCTCGCGTTCGATCGCGGTAGAGAAAAGTCGCTCGGCCGCGGCAACGTCGTCGCGCGTGAAGCGATACACGTGCCACATGCCGCGATGATACAGGCTCCAGCTATCGAGGTCGGCAATCGGCCTCGCGCGCGCGGCCTCACGCTCGGCATGCCGCACGCCTGCGTCGATGGCGCCCATGATCCCTGCGATGATGCTGTCCTGCGATGAGACAGCCGTCGCCTTGTCGAGCTCGTAGCGCTCGGCCCACGCCCAGGTGCGCGAACGGGCGGCGATGAGCTGTGCCGCGACGCGCAGGCGATCGTCGATCACACGCAGGCTGCCAGTCAGCGCGTAGTCCACGCCGAGCTCCGCGGCGGACTGCACCGCATCGCTCGTCCGCCCCGACACCTGCCCGCTCGACTGCCATGCGATGACCGAGAAGTCGGGCGATCGCGACAACCCGGCGACAAGCTCCGACGCGAATCCGTCGGCGAACGCGACCAATTCATCTTCGGCGGCGAGACATTGGAAAGGAAGAACGGCGATCGAAATACGACGTGGGGCAGTGTCGCGCTCGGCTGGGCCCGGGCCGTCGCCGATCCCATCTCTTGCATCGAGGGTGCGAGCCGTATCTGGCGCGGAATCCCGACGGAGTTCTTCAGCAAGCGCTGCGGACCGGGACGATGGCGCGACACCCAGTTCGGATATCAGCACATGCTGCAGCCGCCGGAACTGGGCGAGGGCTTTCGATCGCTCGCCAGCTTGATCGAAGGCTTGCATGAGGATGCGGTGGCTGTGCTCACGCAGCGGGTCGAGGGCGACCAGACGCTCGGCCGCATCGATCGCTGCGGCGTGTCGGTTGTCGTTCGACAAGGCTTCAATAGTTTTCTGCAGCGCGGCCTGCTGCAGCGCGCGGCTGCGCGTACGTTCGAAGGTCAGCCACTCGTTGAGCGCTTCGCCGTCTGCGGAAATGCCGTCGAGAAAGATCGCAGTCGACGCCGATCCCGAAAGGTCCGGCAACGCATGTCCCTCGGCCACGTCGGCGACCGCATCGAGGTCGACTGTCACGATACCGCGCCGCAGCCGGATCTGGTCACGCGCGCTATCGATCGCCTCCAGTCCAAGCACCTTGCGCAATGCGGCGAGTGCGTGGCGAAGGCTGCCGCGCGCCTGCTCCTGCCCGCTCGACGGCCACAGGAGATCGGCGAGCCTGTCACGCGGATGAACCGTGCCGGCGGGCACGGCGAGATAGGCTAGCAACAGCGCGGCCTTCCGGGTCGGCAACTCCACGTCGCGGCCGGCGGCCGAACGCAAGGCAAAGCCACCCAGCACCTGAAGGCGCCAGGCCGGGACATTTTCTGCCGCCTCTCTATCGATTGGACTGCTCATCTTTCGCGCCGGTGTGACCACCTGCTGGGGCTTCGAGTCCGATTTAACGGACTTTTCACGCGGCCGCCACGCCGCTCCAACGGGTCGATGAGTAGGAAGGGCGCACGAAACAACAAAACATGGAGATTGATCATGAGCACAAGCACCATCGCCACCGGCGAGACTATCGCAACAGCGACGGCAGACGTGGAGCCCACCCGGCCAAGCCTGATCGGCAAGATCCTCACCGGATATGCGGCCTGGATCGTCTGGCGGGCCCAGCGTCACGACCTCCGCCGCCTCGAATCAATGGACGACAGGATACTCGCGGACATCGGCGTCGCGCGCACCGAGATCGGCCACCTCGTCCGGTTCGGTCGCCACGGCGCCTGATTCCGACCGGCCCAAGACATCAGAAATTCTCACCACATGAATCACGCAACCAAAAGGACCAATCGTGTCATGTCGATCAATGCACAGAAACTCGAAGACCTGCACGGACGCCTGTTCGGCGAAATCTCCGCCGGCTACGGCGGCGTTATGGTCGCCCTCGGCGAGAAGCTCGGCCTCTACAAGGCCATGGCCGGCGCCGGATCGCTCACCGCGGCGGAGGTCGCTCGTCGCAGCGGCTGCGGCGCGCGCTACATCCAAGAATGGCTCAACTCACAGGTCGCCGGCGGCTATGTCGACTACGACGCTAGCACTGGCACCTACGCGCTGTCACCCGAGCAGGCGACCATGCTGGCAGACGAGGCCAGTCCCTACTACCTGCCCTACGGCTGGCAGGTCGTGGCGTCGATGTGGGCCGACGAGGCCAAATCGCTGAAAGCGATCAAATCGGCCAAGGGCATGAGCTGGGGCGAGCACGACGGCCGGCTCTTCTGCGGCGTCGCCGGCATTTTCCGCAATGGCTACTCCGCTTTCCTCGTCGGTCAGTGGCTGCCCTCTCTCACGGGCGTCACAGGCAAGCTCGAGAAGGGCGCGACGGTCGCCGACGTCGGGTGTGGTCACGGTCACTCGACGGTGCTGATGGCACAGGCGTTCCCGAACAGCCGCTTCTGGGGCTTCGACATCCATGAGGGGTCCATCGCGGTGGCACGCGAGGTGGCGCGCAAGGCCGGCGTCGAGGATCGCGTGACGTTCGCGGTCGCGCGGGCGGACGACTATCCGCGGGCGAGCTACGACCTCATCTGCCTCTTCGATTGCCTGCACGATATGGGGCGGCCCGTCGACGCTGCGCGGTTCGCACTGTCGGCGATGGCGAAGGACGGCACGATGATGGTGGTCGAGCCGTTCGCGCGCAATCGTGTCGAGGAGAACATCAATCCGGTGGGCCGCCTCTATTACGCGGCCTCGACGACGATGTGCTGCGCGCACGCCATTTCGGAGAACGGAACGCATGTTCTCGGCGCGCAGGCGGGGCCGGAACGACTCGAAGCCGTACTCAAGGCAGGAGGTTTCGGCACGATCCGCGCCGCCGCTGAGACGCCCTTCAACATTGTGCTCGAAGCCACGCGGTAGGAGCAAAAAGCCGGCGGCGGCCATTCCGCCGCCGGCCTCATCTTTCCTTCGCGTCCATGGTCCACACACTTCTCCAGACTGGATCCACGCTATGCTAGTCGATCGCTACGGACACCCGCTCTCCGGCGCCGCTTACAATGCTACCGTTCACTACGAGGACGCCGTCGCCGCGTTCAATATCTATCGCGGTGATCCCATGACCTCCTTGGATGGTGCCATCTCACTGGCGCCGGGGTTCGCCATGGCACATATCCTCAAAGCCTATCTGCTCGGCCTTGCCACCGAACCGGATGCGACGACACAGGCGCGGCAGGTGCTGGCGACGGCGATGTCGCTCACGCTCAATGATCGCGAGACATCGCTGGTCGCAGCTCTCGAGATCATGCTCGACGGTGGCTGGACGCGGGCGGCGCGACTTCTCGACCGGCACGCCATGGATAGCCCGCACGATATCCTGGCTCTGCAGGCTGGCCATCTCATGGACTTCTACCGCGCCGACGCACGGAGCCTTCGCGACCGCATTGCAAACGTCCTGCCGCATTGGTCGCCCGACATGCCGGGCTATTCGATCGTCCTCGGCATGCACGCCTTCGGCCTGGAGGAGATGGGTGACTATGCACAGGCCGAGGACACGGGTCGTCGGGCCGTTGAGTTGGAACCTCTGGATTGCTGGGCGCATCATGCGGTCGCGCACGTGATGGAGATGCAGGGTCGCGCGGAGGATGGAATCGCCTGGATGAATTCGCGCCAGTCGCAGTGGGCGGGCGACGCCAATTTCTTCAAGGTCCACAACTGGTGGCACCTCGCGCTCTATCATCTCGATCTCGGCGAGGCGCAGAAGGTTCTCTCGCTCTATGACGACGAAATACGACAATCCCGAAGTGCGGTGGCGCTCGATCTCGTCGACGCCTCGGGCTTGCTATGGCGCCTGCACCTCACGGGCAACGATGTGGGAAACCGCTGGTACGAGCTTGCGCAGGCATGGCCCGCGCACGCCGAAGGGAGCACTTACCCGTTCAACGACTGGCATGCCGTCATGGCCTACCTGGGCGCGGGCCGGCATGACGATGTCCGGTGCATCATCGACACGTTGCGCGATGCAAATCCTCAATTCAGCGAGGTTTCCGGATGGAGCCACGCCATCGGATTGCCGCTGGTCGAGGGTTTCGCAGCGTTCTGGCGCGGTGACTACGTGACGACCGTCGAGAAGTTGCATGGCTTGCGGCACGTAGCCAGTGCCTTTGGTGGAAGTCATGCGCAGAGGGACATTATCCACTGGACGTTGACAGAGGCAGCGACGCGTGGCGGCCTGGGTGACGTGGCGCAGGCGTTGGCCGGCGAGCGCACCGCAGTGAAGCCACACAGTCCTGTCAACCGCAGCCTCGTCCTCCGCAACCAGCGTACGGGCGCGAGAATAAGTGCTGCGTGATTCGATGACCCCCACGCCTCTCGATGTCCGCCTCGGGTCAACTGCGCAAGTTCGACTGGCAGATGGCAGGTTCCGCTCTACCGCCGCAAATCGACATCGACGACGATTCGAGCCGAGCCGCGCTGGGCCAATATCAGACGTGCCTGTCGGCTGCGATCTGCAGTGAAAGATACTCGGCATCCTCCCCTACGCCGAACAGGAAGGCGGACTTCCATTTGTGCAGCCAGGGCAACCCAAGAAAGTACAACCCTGGCACGCTCGTAGTGCCGCGCGTGTGTTTAGGCAGCCGGCCGTTTGCAGCGATCGGAGCATCGATCCAGGAAAAATCGCAGTGAGACCCGTTAGCCCATAGGATTGTGGTGATGCCGCGCTTCTTAAGGTCGAGCTTACGTATCGGCTCGGTCACCTCGTTTGGCTCCGGAGACGGTGCGGGCGGTGGATCGGAAGGGGGTAGGGCAAGACCGTGGCGAGCGGCGTATTCATCGCATCGCCGCACCAACGTTGCCACGGATGCGTCACCTCGCACCAAGTTCGCGTCGAGGTCCGCGGCAATCGAAAGTCTGCCACTGCCTGCATCGCCCTGGACGCGGCCAAGCAGAACGACGCCATCACGTGCCAGCGTCCGCGGATCGATGTCATGGCCGCCGCCGGCGCCGGTCATCAATCGTGAACCTTGGGCCTTGTGCTCACCGCTGACGATTGCATCGGCGTCCCCCAAAGCCAGGTTCCACCAAATGAAGTCCTTGCCGCGGTATCGACGCGGCGTGCGCTGGTGTGAACTCACGGATAGGAACACGTTACGCCCGGCGTCGCACAGCTCTTCTGCAATTTGACAGCCGGAGTTGCCACTGCCGATCACCAACACGGCGCCTGGCGGCAAAACTCTGGGATTTCGGTACTGGCTCGAGTGCAGCTGGTAGACATCAAAATCTATTGGCAATGAACCTGCTGGTCGTTGATATGGACCAGTGGCAACCACCACGTTCTTGGCCTCGATGGACCCTTTGCAGGTCTCGACAATGAGGCGCTGTGAGCCCGACTTCTGGCGTAGGGCCGTAGCCGCAACGCCGCAGCGCAAAGGTGCTTTGGTGTGCGCGGCATAGCTCACGATGAAACTGGCGATAACGTCCTTGGGGGCAAACGCGTCCGGATCGACACCTTGGAGCGCATAGCCGGGCAACCTGACATTCCAATTCGGGGCCTGGAAACACAGTGAGTCCCAGCGCTCGCTACGCCAACGCTCCGCCACCCGATGGCGCTCGAGCACCACATGCTCTCGTCCAAGCTGGCTCAATTGATAGCTCATTGCCAAGCCCGCTTGGCCACCCCCCACAATTACTGTTTCGATTGCTTCACTTGACATTGGCTTGCCTCGGGCGTTCGCGCGCGGGCCAGGCTCAGTCCGGCCTGAGGTTGGCGGCCCGGATGACCGTGGCCCATCGCTCTGTCTGCTCGGAGATGAGCTTCGCAAACTCGGCCGGCGAACCCGTGAGAGCTGTACCGCCGAGCTCGCCCAGACGGGTTCTGACCCTGGCGTCGGCAAGGCCGGCATTAATTTCGCTAGCGAGTTTGCAGACGACCTGGGGCGGGGTTTGCTTTGGCACCCCGATGCCGACCCATCCAAAAGATTCGTAGCCTGGCACGAACTCGCCAACGGTTGGAGTGTCCGGCAGTGCGTCCGAGCGGGACGCCGTCGTGACCGCAAGTGCCCTCAGCTTGCCGGCCTTGATGAGTTCTAGCGACGACAGCATGGGATCGAACGCAACGTGCAACTCACCGCGCATGAGATCGGTCAGCATCGCCGCCGCCCCGCGATAAGGAACGTGCACGATGTCGACTCCAGCCATCATCTTGAACAGCTCTCCGGCCATGTGTTGTGGACTGCCCTTACCGGCCGATCCCATGTTGAGCTTGCCAGGATTGGCCTTGGCGTAGGCAATGAACTCGGCGACGGTCCCAGCGGGAACAGACGCGTTTACTTCCATGATGAGCGGATTGCGCATGATGCCCGCGACAGGTTCGATATCGCGGATGAAATTGAAGTTCAGTTTGGGATACAGCGTCGCATTGATCGCATTGAACGATCCGGCCAGAAGTAGCGTGTAGCCGTCGGCTGGCGCGCCCACGACCGCCTCAGTGCCGATATTGCCGCCGGCACCGGGCTTGTTTTCGACGACGAAAGTCTGGCCTAGCCGCTCGGAAAGCCACTGCCCGATCAAACGGGCGCTGATATCCGCAGCACCACCCGCTGCCTGTGGCACCACGAGGCGCACCGGCCGGGCAGGATAGGCCTCTGCCCGCGCCAAGGGAGCAATGGACGGAAGCACAGCTGCGCCCGCAAGAAGGCTCAAAAATCGACGGCGAGGTATCATCATTGACCAGCGTTCCAGGTGCAGGCCGCTCACTCGCGACAGGCAACCACGACGTCGGCATCCGTGCTTTACGACCAGCTTCCTTTTTTCTTACGCTGGTCTTTATTCTTCGCCATGCTGGCCTGCGAACGAGTGTCGCGGCGAGCCGGCGCGGCTTTGGGAGCGGCCATTTGCACTATCTGTTCGAAGACTTTGTTTTGGACGCGGATCGCCGCGAGCTGAGACGCGGGACGGCCTTCATTTCCATTGCACCCCAAGTCTTTGACCTCCTTGTGTATCTGATCCGCAATCGCGAGCGGGTCGTCAGCAAAGACGATCTCATGTCCGCGGTTTGGGGTGGCCGGATCGTCTCGGAATCCGCGATGACGACGCGGCTGAACGGTGCCCGAACCGCCCTCAATGATAGTGGGGAGGAACAGCGCCTGATCAGGACGCTGCCGCGCAAAGGGGTTCGCTTCGTCGGCATCGTTCGAGAGCAGGGTTCTCCGGCTATCACCGATCGCAGCCCACCCTCCCCAAGATTAGATCACGCCCTGCCGGACCAGCCTGCCATCGCCGTGCTGCCCTTCACCAACTTGAGCGGTGACGTCGTACAAGACTATTTCGCTGACGGGATCGTCGAGGACATCATCACCGAGCTGTCGCGGTTTTCTGAGCTGGTCGTCATCGCTCGCAACTCGAGCTTCACCTACAAAGGCCGGTCCATTGATGTCCGTGATGTGGGACGTGAGCTCGGCGTGCGCTACGTGCTCGAGGGCAGCGTCCGCAAGGTGGCAAGCCGCGTGCGCATTACAGGGCAGCTCATCGATACAGCGAGCGGTGTGCACATCTGGGCAGACCGTTTCGAAAGCTTTCTCGACGACATATTCGCGCTCCAGGACCAGATGACACAATGCGTGGTAGGCGCGATCGCACCTCGGCTCGAGCAGGCGGAAATAGAGCGGGTTAAACGTAAGCCGACCGACAATCTCAACGCGTACGACTGCTATTTGCGCGGCATGGCCGCTTGGCACACCTGGACGCGGTTAAGCCACGACGCCGCATTGAAGCACTTCTATCGGGCGGCGGAACTCGACTCGTCTTTTGCGAGGCCGTATGCGCTGGCAGCCGGCTGCTACCTCATGCGCAAGTCGAACGGATGGATCGCCGATCGTGCTGGCGAAATCGCTGAGACAGAACGCGTCGCCAGGTTAGGCGCAGACTTGGGCCGCACAGACGCGGTCGCGTTGGCATGGAGCGCGCACGCGCTTGCCCACGTCGTTGGCGATATCAAGGCCGGCCTCGCACTCGTTGACCACGCCCTGCAATTGAACCCCAATCTTGCCGTGGCTTGGCAGCGCAGCGGGTGGCTTCGCATTTATGCGGGTGATTGTGAGCTCGCGATCGCGCATCTGCAGCGCGCGATGCAACTCAGCCCTATGGACCCATTGATGCATCTAGCTCACAGCGCCACGGCGTTCGCGCACTTCCTGCTTGGCAACCTCGACGAGGCCTCGGCCTGGGCTGAACGGGCGCTACAGATGCGTGCAGATTGGTCTGCTGCGCTCCGCGTTCTGGCGATGAGCGAAGCTCTCGCTGGTCGGCAGCAGGCAGCGCTGAACGCCATGGCGCGCTTGCTCGCTATCCAGCCTGGTCTAAGGGTGTCAAATCTGCACGAACTGATCTTCCTCCATCGGCCCGTGCACATGGCGAAATTCACTGAGGCCATGAGAAGAGCAGGCCTCCCGCCGTGAGGGCGCGCACGTCAACCAGCATTGCTGGACCTCACTCATTGCGCGGCACGTCACTTCAGTCCGCTCAGGGTCACGAACTACAATCGAGACGACCGGCGACTGCGGCTGCTTCACCTCGGCTAGCAGACTTGCGATGGCGCGGGGTGGACTGGCGGTTCGAGCCAATAGCGGTCGTTAGCCCAACGCGTCCGAGACAGAGTGAGTGAGGCACTCGATCCCAATAGCTGCCATCGTGGGCGCTGAAATCGGCGACGCAAATAGCGCCGCCGACCGTGTCTGCTATCAGGGGTATCGCGTAACAGAATCAGATCTCGATCTTCTCTGCGATCTCGATGGCATCATCGACCTCGATCCCGAGATACCTAACCGTGCTCTCGATCTTGGAATGCCCAAGGAGGAGCTGGACTGCACGGAGATTGCCAGTGCGCCGGTAGATTAACACCGCCTTCGTGCGGCGTAGTGAGTGGGTGCCGAATTTCGCCGGGTCGAGCCCGATGCTGGCCACCCACTCCTGAACGAGCGTACTGGCGCGTCGTCAGTCCGCCTCGATCACCGCGGCCAGCGATCAAGAACTGACCTGGCTTGCGTCCCGTCAGACGCAGGTATTTGTCGATCGCTTGGCGGGTCTGGTCGGTCAGCTCGAACCGAACTGGCCGACCCGTCTTTTTCTGGCGGATGGTAGCCCGATCCATCGAGTAGCCACTCGGCGCTACGTCATCGACGCGGACGGTGACGACATCGCAGCCACGAAGCTTGCTATCGATGGCGAGATTGAAGAGAGCAAGGTCGCGTTTCTTGCCCTCGATCTGCAGCTTCGTCCTGATCGACCAGACGTGGCTTGGTCTAAGCGGCGGCTTTGCGCCGACGAGCTTCCCTTTGTTCCACGGCACGCGAACTGGCTTCACGATTGAAGAGGAATGTATCTGTTCCATGGTCTGTCTCCTAGCTAGAGAGACAGACGACCATGCGCCGATGCCGAGCTAACCGGCTGGCGCGACGACCGGATTCAGACCATTTCTTCCGTGGCGTGGTTACCAGCCGAGCAGGCTGACCCCAAACGGACATCGGGTGCCATCGCAGGGGCTCCATCGTCGGACATTGCAATTTCTTGAACCGCTTCAGCGTGACACCCCGCATCACTTTGCCGGAATTTCATCCCCGACCCAGCCCTCGATTTCGGCCCGTTATCGCACCGTCCTTGCTAACGGACTCCTTGCGTACTGAGAGATGCTGCCGAAATCCAACTAGCTGCCTCCGTGACATCTGCGGCGGACCGTTCATGGTTGGCTGAGAGTTCACGAGCGTCGACCTGAACGCCACGAGCTTCGAGAGCTTGTGCCAGCTCTGGCGAATTGCGGGTGAAGGGATCGTCGCGTCCATTGAGCACCAATACGCTCGTTCCCGACAGGTCCAGCGCCGGTGACGTCTCAAGTGCCTGGATGGCTCGCAGCAAAATCGCGCGGCGTACGACACCCGGATGAAGCTGAATGAAGGCCGCCAGAAAGTTTGCGCCGTTGGAGTATCCCAGGAAGATCACCCTGTCCGGGTCGAGGCCATATCCGGTTACGGCGCCAACGACGAACGCCGAGAACGCTTCCGCTTCGCTGCGAATATCCGCCTGATCGAACGTCTCGGCGTCCATGCGGCTGAACCACCGATTGGTGCCTTCCTCGTTCGCTCGACCGCGCACACCCAGCAATGTCGAATGCGGCGCGATGCGGCGAGCGAAAGGCATCAGGTCGGCCTCACTTCCGCCTGTACCGTGCAGCAGCACCAGGGTCGTACCGTCGGGATTCCCTGGTCGGTTGAAGCGATGAATGAAGGGGAGTTCGCGGACTGGGAACCTCTCTTCGCCGGGCAATGCAAATTGGGGCAGCATGGCTTTCAGATCTTCGGCACGGCCGGCGTCATGTGGTGGCAGAAACAGTGTCCGGCCAAGATCGTTCGGTGTTTCGTCAATGGTCATGCCTGGTCCATCGGTCGCGTATTCCAGGAGGATACCCGACGGGTCGCGCACGTAGAGCGACAGGAAGTACTTCCGGTCGTGAACTTCGGTTGGCCCGTAGCCCTTGAGTGAAAGTCGCATGAAGCGGACGGCGTCAGCGTTCTGCGCGCGGAACGCGACGTGATCGGGAACGCCAGCGCCTGACACTGACGGGACGAAACCTGTAACTTCCCTGACGTCGAGGACGTCGGACTCTGAAACCACGCGCTGCGTCTGGCCATCCCGCTGTTCGCTCCGGTAGCCGAAGCGTGCCACAAAGCCTGCTGTCTCGTCCGCTTTGTCGGTCAGCAAAGTAACGCCACGCAGCCGAGTGGGCGCGTTTGGGAGCGGAGCCGGCGTTGTCATGTCGACCCCGACCAACTTCACAATGAGCCCGTCCGGGTCCTTCAAACGCAGAACGGGCTCACCAAACTCGCGCGACAGTCCCTCATGCGGCACGTTGGCGGCGAGCGCCTTAGTCAGCCAATCGCCAAGGGATGTTGGCGGCACCGCGAGTGCCACTTCGGATACCTGCCCAATGCCGGTACGACCACGACCGGCGGCCTCCCAGACAAGGAAGGTCAGCAAGGAGCCAGGACTGCCAAGACCGTCTCCATAGAGGAGATGCAATTGCTCGGCATCGGCATAACCTGGAGTCCGTTTTACAAGCCTGAGGCCGAGGAATCCTACATAGAAATCGACGTTGGCCTGCACATTCGCTGTGATCCCGGTGAAGTGGTGGATGCCGGTTGTCATTGCCGCGATACCTTTGAGGATCAGCCGCCCCTCTCGCGTGCGAGTACCTTTTGCACGACCGGATCGGAAGTTAATCTGTCATGAAGCGCCTTCACGTTTGGGTATGCTTCCAGGCCGCCCGGCAAGAGCTTTATCGCCCATCGGATCATCGGGAAGGAATAGGCGTCGATGATCGAACATCCTCCATCAAGAATGTACTCCCGCCCCGCGAGGTGGCGGTTAAGAATGCTGAACTGCTTTGCGACCAGCTCGTGTCCCGCGGTTACCACCGCTTGGCGCGCGGCTTCTCTTTGGTCGGTCGTGTAGCGATTTGGCATAAAGACCGGCCAGAAGGCGGCGTGAACGTCCGAGGTGAAGAAAGCCGACCAGCGATGTGCCTCAGCCTTGGCGCGCAGGCTATCGCCGCCGGAAAGTCCAGCCTCAGGATGCTCATTGGCCAGGTAGTCGAGGATTGCGCCGGCCTGCGTCAAAAGCCAGCCGTCGTCTTCGCGCAGGGTCGGCACGGCGCCTGCGGGGTTTACAGCAAGAAGCTCTCTAGAGCCATACTGGACGCGGACGGCCTCATAGGGCTTTCCGATCCATTCGAGAGCAATGTGGGGCGCGAGCGAACAGGCACCGACGGCGTAGTAGAGTGTCGGCATGGTTCCTCTCAATCTTTCTGTTCGACAGCGCCTCGAGCCAGAAGAGGCGATTGGTTCTCAGCGAGAACTTTAGATCAGGAAAGCGATTCTCCGAGCACCACCCAACTGATGGCTCCTCGCGGGTCGAAGGTGTGGGACAGAATACGTCGGTTGTCTTCGTCAAGGACTTGCCACTGTCGGCGTGCCGATGCAGCCGCGTATTATCCAAGGCCTCTTCTCGGTTGGAGGTCTTGATGGCGTGATGCGATGCTCGGCCCAGCACCGGCCTCCGATCGGAACCGCCCTAGCGCATGGATGGCGTCAGGTCGACAAGCGATTGCCGCGGGGTATCGGCAGAGTGCACCTCCGACGACACGCCCGCGACAACTCGTGCTCATGATTTAAGGAACTCGAGCAGATCTTTGTTGAGCTGCTCTTTGTGGGTGTCGGCAAGACCGTGCGGAGCGCCCGGATAGACCTTCAGCGTTGCGTGCTTGACGATCTTCGCTGAGGCATGCGCGGAAGCCTCGATCGGCACGATCTGGTCGTCGTCCCCATGCACGATCAGCGTTGGCTTGTCGAATTTCTTCAGGTCCTCGGTGAAATCCGTCGCCGAGAACGCGGCGATGCAGTCGTAGGCATTCTTGTGACCGGCCTGCATGCCCTGGAGCCAGAAGCTATCGATCATGCCCTGGCTTACTTGCGCGCCCGGTCTATTGAAGCCGAAAAAGGGACCCGATGCGATGTCCCGGTAGAGCTTAGAACGGTCGGCGATGCTGCCCTGCCGGATCCCGTCGAATACCTCGATCGGCAGACCGCCGGGGTTCGTCTTCGTCTTCAGCATCTGCGGCGGTACGGCGGAGATCAGGCTGAGCTTCGCGATCCGCTGGGTGCCATGGCGGCCAACATATCGAGCGACCTCGCCACCACCGGTCGAGAAGCCGAACATCGAGATGCTGGTGAGATCGAGCTTCTCGATGAGTTCGGCGAGATCATCAGCGTAATGGTCCATATCGTTGCCGTTCCACGGCTGGCTCGATCGGCCATGCCCGCGCCGGTCGTGTGTCACGACCCGGAAGCCGTTGGAGGCGAGGAAGAAGGCCTGCGCCTCCCAGCTATTTGAGCTGAGCGGCCAGCCGTGGCTGAGGATCACGGTTTGGCCCTTACCCCAATCCTTGTAGTAGATCTCGGTGCCGTCTTTAGTCGTGATCGTGCTCATGCAATGACTCCTGATACACGTGCCATGGATAATTCGGGCCCGCCACGAACAGCCATCGGCGTGCCGGGCCCGATGGACCCTCTCAGACGCCTGATCCGGCGCGTCCGGCGAGAAGCTGCAGTTCCCAGGCGAGCGCGATGCCCGAGCCGCCGGCATGTTCCATGCTCACGTTGCTGAGGCCTACGGCCGTCTCCTCGCGCGCCCAGTCGCGCTGCCATTCTGCGGCCACGGCAAGCCACGTGATCGGCGTCACGCCTGCAGCCTCCATTCGGCGCACAGCCATCTCGTGCGCTTCGACACTGACGCCGCCCGATGCATCAGTGACGGCGAACACGTCCCAGCCTTCGCCTACCGCCTGGATTGCCGGCATGGCGAGGCAGACCTCGGTCCAAAGCGCGGCGAGGATCAGCTGCTTGCGGCCGGACTTCTTCACCACATCGACGACCTTCGGATCTTCCCAGGTGTTGATGAAGGTGCGATCGATCGGCTTCTGCTCGGGGTAGACATCCTGAAGCTGCTTGATGAGGTAGCCACCACGCTCATCGAGCACCGTTGTCAGGATCGTCGGCACGTTGAAGACTTTGGCCGCCTTGGCGAGGCCGACGACATTGTTCACGATCAATGTCGGCTCGTGGCTGTTGAGATTCGCGAACTGGTAAGGCTGGTGATCGATCAGCACGAGGATGCTGTCTTCGGGACGCAGGAGTGCGTCGACGCCATTCTTGGGCATGGGAATTCCTTTCGTCGTGTGAGTTGTGGCTCAGGCGCCGGGAGGATCGAGAAAGACATGCAGGGTCTGAATGCGGCCGCCCTCGACGCGGGCGACATCAGTTCCAGTCACGGGAGCCGGACCACTCGGCGGTCCGGCCTGCCAGCGTAGTCGCGCCACGCTGTGGTGGCCGACCGCCGGGCCGATGGCCCTGAAGACGAAGTCCGGCGGCAGGTGCGCCAAGAGTGCTTCCACTGCCTGATTGATGGCAGCGTGCCCCGTGAACGACCTGTCCGGTTCGTACAGCGTCGCATCGTCGGCGTAGAGTTCGGCGAGGGCATCCATGCGACGAGCGGCGTCGCGCTCGCCGAATACCCGTGTCAGGTTTGCCTGCAATACGTTGTCAAAGTCGATCGATTGCGTGCTCATCTCTCTGCCTTCCGAGACCCAAAAGACGGACAAGGCGTGCACGCCGTAGAATGTGCAATGCAGCTTCACCCGCCTGTCCGGCAGCGAGACTATTGTCGCGCTGGCCTGCGGATGCACTGTTCGAAACTGCGATAGGCAGTCCGAAACTGCTATGGAATCGAGATCACGCCTTGCGGTCGCGCCGCCATGCCGTCGGCGTCGCTCCAATGAGCTTCTTGAAGGTGCGGCCGAAATGCACGGCGTCTGCGAAGCCGGTCGCCCCTGCCACCTGCTCGAGCGTCGTGTCGGTTTCGATCAGCAGCGCTTGCGCCCGTCGAATGCGCGCGTCGAGCTGCCAGCGGTAAGGCGCCAATCCGGTTGACGCCTTGAAGGCCCGGCTGAAGTGCGATTGCGACAGTCCTGCCATCGCCGCCAATTCCGCAAGCTCGACCCGCTGCGGCAGATGCCCATCCAGATATTCGATGATCTGTCGGAGCTTCCAGGGAGCGAGACCCGTGGCGTCGGCGCCAAGTGCTGGCGGATCGACGAAGAGCCGCGCCACAATCGCAGCTGTCAGCCCATCACCATAGAGCTGTGCCGACGGATCGGGGTCGTTCACGGCATCGGAGAGGAGCTTCACCAGAGGCCATATGCGCTCGTCCGAAAAACGCAGGCGCGGCGTGGCAATCATGCTGCTGTCGAACTGCGTGGCGAGCTGCTCGCTCAACACTGCAAGGTTCAAGGACAGTGTGGCGTCTTTCACAAAACGCGCGTCGTCGCTATAGCCCCACATCTCTATCCCCGCGGGGGCGAAGTCCATATGCCGGGGCGTATAGCTCACCGGACAGGGTTGATTTTCGCGAAGTCGTGGCTCGCAGGGGCTACCGATCTCTTCCAGTAAGGTGACGAGCCGGGTTTCCGTCTTGTGAGGGAATTGGTGAGACACCCTCCCGGCGCCGCGCCATTCCGAGACACTGACGGACACACCGTTCCACGCGCGCTCCGAGACTGAATGGCTCAGAATATTCTCGGGATCGGGAAATGTGCTGGAAGAACGCGCGAGCACGGGTCTCTTGTCCAATCGTTGAAACAAGACTGCTCATCCGTATGTAGCGCAAAAGCGCCCCGGCACAACCGATCCCGCGAGCGAACTTCGGCGATCGCATCACTTTCAGACTGAAAATCGCAGAATCGAACAGTGCTTTCCACAAAGTACAGAACGATGATCTGTCGACCAACTAGTCGAGAGAATGCAGATATGCCCACCACGTCGGCCGCCATTCGCATCGGATATTCTCTGTCGTTGACGGGGCCGCTCGCGGGCAACAGCCGGTCGGCACAACTTGCCCATGAGATCTGGCGAGACGAAGTCAACAATCAGGGTGGCCTGCTGGGCCGCCACGTCGAACTCGTCTGCTATGACGACCGAGCGGACGCTTCACTCGTTCCCGGCATCTACGAACGGCTAATGGACGTTGATAAGGTCGATCTCGTCATCGGCGGCTACGGCACCAACACGCTCTTGCCGGCGATGCCGCCGATCATGGCGCGGGAGCGCTACTTCGTCGGGCTGATGGGCCTTGGCGTCAACAACGTGCTCGGATATCCGCACTACTTCGCGATGATTCCGACCGGACCTGATCCGAATTCGGCCCTCACCGAGGGTTTCTTCGATCTAGCTGCCGCGCAGGCGCCTCGCCCGGCGACAGTGGCGCTGATCTCCGCGGCCGCGGAGTTCTCACGCAATCCCATTCTTGGCGCCAAAGCCAATGCGGAGAAGCACGGCTTCCGTATCGTGAACGAGGCCACCTATCCGCTGACTACCGACGATTTCTCGCCGATCATCGACGCTGTCGCCGAAAGCGATTGCGACCTGTTGTTCCTCTGCTCCTACCTTGCGGACTCTATCGGGCTCGTGCGGTCCATCCAAGCCCATCCCTTCAAACCGAAGATGGTGGGGGGCGCCATGATCGGACCTCAGAACACGGTTGTGAAGACCACGCTCGGCCCACTGCTGAACGGCTTCGTGAACTACGAGTATTGGGCGCCGGTCCCGACGATGATGTTTCGGGGTGTGCGCGAGGTGATGGATGCCTATCAGGAGCGGGCTGCCGTCTCCGGCGCCGACCCGCTCGGGCACTACATGGCACCGCTCGCCTTCGCCCAGATGCAGGTTATCGCCGAGGCCATCGAGGCGACTGGTGGACTTGACGATGTCATCCTGTCGACGTTTACGAGCGAGGCGACCTTCAACACCGTCATGGGCGACGTCCAATTCGGCAAGAACGGCGAGTGGGCGCAGCCTCGTGTTCTGCAAGTGCAGTTTCGCGGCATCGCAGGACACGAAGCCAGCCAGTTCAAAGATGGATCAAGGCAGGTTGTCGTCTCGCCGAGCGGGCTGGCCTCAGGTGAGCTTATCTTTCCCTTTGCTGACGTGCTTTGATCTCGCCAACCAGAAACCGGTCCTTCTGATGAGAGCGACAGGAGGACGTCTCCATGATCACGTTGCGGGACGATTCAGCACCGCACGGAACATGATTTCGATTTCTGCGGCAATCGTCGCGTTCAGGCCCATGACTGCAATTGGCCCGTCTCGTCGGCCTCTCGACGGAGGCTATCGGACCATCGCGTCAGTAGGCAAGCAGTGGCGCTGATGTGCCGGCATCTTGGCTTCATCAGCGGTCGATCCCAGAAGCGGACATCAACCTCTGCTCAATCGGTAAGATCGAAGGCCAGAGCGCTTTTGGCTGCTTATCGGGGGATCGCGTCCTGCACGCGGCAATTGCTCCTGTCGCCGATTTGGGACGTGCCGCCTCCGGTAAACGCCGAGGTGTCGAACGTGCAGATGCCGGTCTAGATCGTTGTCATGCGCTTCAGTCCGACCAGTCTGTCGCAAACGATCAAAGCCACGATCGTTGCCATGATCAGCAGCGCCGATGTTGCTGCAACAGTTGGATCAGGAGACATCTCGAGCTGGTTCAGAAGCTGGATGGGCAACGTCTTCGTGTGCACATCGACCAGAAAGATCGAGATCGGATAGTTGTCGAAGGAGGCGATGAAGGCGAACAGCGCGCCGGACATCACGCCCGGAAGAATGTTCGGCACCAGGACACGCCACAGCGCCTTCGGATACGAGCATCCCAGCATCCGCGCCGCATCGACCATCGAGAAATCGAACATCGACAGACTTGCGAGCACCGTTCGCATGATGAACGGCATCGTCAGCACGATGTGGGCGAGCAGGAGAGTGGAATAGGCATCGGTCAGGCCGACGAGGCGCGCGGACTGCAGGAAGGCGATGCCCAAGACCAATCCCGGAATCATCAGCGGTGACGCCATGAAGGTCGCGATGGCATCACCGGCGGGAACCATGCGGCGGACGACAGCGATCGCGCAGAGCGTCCCGAGAACGAGCGAGATGAGCGTGGAAATGAACGCGACCTGGGCGGAGAGCCATGCCGAGGCGAGCAGCCCGTCCGCATTGCGGATCGAATAGTACCACTTGAGCGAGAAACCTTGAGGCGGAAACGAGAAGACGGCGGATTCCGTGAACGACACCGCCACCACGATCACGATCGGCGTGAAGAGGAAGACAAGCGCGAGGGCCAGCATCGCCCAACAGAATGCGATCGAGATGCGCGGTATCATCCTTTGCGCCCTCTGCGGCTCGCGGGCTCCGCGAAGTAGGTCGACGTGAACACGATCGTGACAGCGATGACGAGCATCACGACGGCCATGCTGGCACCCAGATTGAAGTCGCGGATGTTCAGATAGGCCTTGGCCATCACCTGCGACATCGTCATGAAGCGGTCGCCAATCAGCAGGCCCGGCGTCACGTAGGCCGCAACCGAAATCGAGAAGACAAGCGATATGCCGGCGACGACACCCGGCATCGTCAGCGGCAGCGTGACTCTCAGAAACGTCGTCACCGGTCCCGCACCAAGCGACGCAGCAGCATCAGTGAGCCGAGGATCGAGTTGACGCATAACGGAATAGATCGGCAGGATCATCAGCGGCAGAAACACATTGATCATGCCGAAGTAGAGCGCGAACTCCGTAAATACCAGGCGCATCGGACGATCGATGACACCGAAGTTCATCAACAACCAGTTCAGGATGCCGTCACGCCGCATCATGATCGCGAGACCGAAAGTCTTTACGATGATGCTGACCGTCAACGGCAGAAAGATTAGGGCGAAAAGCAGCACCTGCAAGCGAGCGGGTGCGCGCGAAAGCGCAAATGCCGCTGGATATCCGAACAGCAGGCTTCCGATCGTCGTGATCAGGCCGAGCTGCAGCGAGTTCCAGATGATCCCAATATAATAGGAGTCTCCCAACACCTTCCGGTAACCCGCCAGGCTGAGGCCGCCGGCATCCCGAAAGCTGTCGCCGACCAGTATCAAGACGGGAATCGCAAAGGCGACGACCATGAAGACGACGCCTGGGAGCACCATTGTCGCCGGCGTATCGAGTTTTAAGAGGCGGCGGCGCGGGCGATCGACAGCCTGAGTTTCCATTCCGATAGTTGTCATGGCACCGGATACACCATCGTTTCGGCGATCGGCCAATGCAGCTTGACGGCGGACCCCGGTGCAATGCCGGGGGGTATGCGGGCCACCTCGACCTGAATTCGATCGTCGGCTCCCGGCGATTGGAAGTGCAATGCAGTCTTCGACCCGAAGAAGACGATGTCGGCGAGTTGAGCTGCAATCTCGTTGAATTCGATCCCCGGCCGCTCTCCGAGCGAGATGCACTCTGGACGTATGCCGAGCGCGACCTTTCCGTTCGCGGGGGCGCCGTCTCGTGACGGGGCAAGTATCGTTCCAACTGGCGTCTCTGCACTCACGGTTCCGCGCGCGTCCGATGCGACAACCGTTCCACCGATGCGAGTTGATTGACCGACGAACTCGAGGACATGCAGGCTTGCCGGCGCGCTGTATACCTGGTCCGGCGTTCCGAGTTGTTCGATCCGACCTTCATTCATGACGGCGATGCGGTCGCTCATCACGAGCGCCTCATCCTGATCGTGCGTCACGAAGATGGACGTGATCTCCAGATCTCGCAGCAGATGGCGAAGCTCGATCTGCATCGTTTCGCGCAATTTGCGATCGAGCGCGCTGAACGGCTCATCGAGCAGCAGAAGCGATGGCTTGACGACGAGCGCGCGGGCCACGGCGACACGCTGTTGCTGCCCACCGGAGAGCGCGGAAATGCGCCGCTCCGCAAAGGCCTGCATGCGAACGAGTGCGAGGGCATTATGCACGCGTCCGCCGATCTCTGCCTTGGGCGTCTTCTGGGCTTCGAGCCCGAACGCGACGTTCTGCTCCACAGTCAGATGCGGAAACAGCGCATAGTTCTGGAACACGACGCCGATGTTGCGCTTGTGAGCCGGAACCTGCGTCAGGTCGTTGCCACCGATCGCGATCCGGCCTCCGTCGGGCTTCATGAGGCCAGCGATCAGGCGCAGCAACGTCGTCTTGCCGCAGCCCGAAGGCCCCAGCAGCGACACGAACTCGGAGCGGGCGACGCTGATGTCCAAGTCCTTCAGGACCGTCGCCGGGCCAAACCGCTTCGTGACCGCGGCAACGTTGAGATAGCGGTCGCTTTTGGGCGCCGCCCGAGTCTGCGCAGCTTCGCGTGCTACGACGTTCACCTTGCGGAAACCTCCCGCTCGAAGCGCTCGATCATGGCGTTGCGATTGTCGGCGAAGTACTCCCAATCGAGCGAGACGAGGTCGGGGAACGAAAGGTCTGCTGGGAGCACCGTCTTGGTGTTGGTCGGCTTCGAGAAGAACGTCTTGGCGATGTAGGCTTGAATGTCGGGGCTGAGCATCTCGTTCAGGAACTGGATGCCGATGTCCTGGTTGGGTCCGCCTTCGACGATTGCGATGCCGGCGGGCATAGCAAGAATGCCCTCCTTCGGCCGCCCTTGATCGACAGGCGCACCTTTGGCCTTCCGTAGAAGCGTCGTCCGAGAATCTGGTGCCATGTAGAGATCGCATTCGCCGGTTTCGAGAAGCTGCTGGGCTTGCGGCGCATTCGTCGAGACCTGGATGATGTTCGGCTTGAGTTGCTTCATCCGCTCGATGCCCTGCTGCCAATCCGGCAGGCACTGGTCGAGCGGCTTCTTTGTCATGTGGTGTGTCGCGGCAAGCAGCGGGGCAATGGCCTGCGTGATGCGCATCGAAATTATAATGATGCGCTCCTTGAATTTGGGATCCCAGGCCTCGGCGTAAGATTCGAGTCCCTTCGGCACGGTCTGCGTG
>VFQN01001716.1_pt1 | contig 35626 bp, 36 predicted proteins | sample 3512371 | NCBI WGS metagenome assembly VFQN01 (sample SAMN10412370, study PRJNA504923) | tailings metagenome | isolation source: Replicate 2 from Balatoc abandoned mine | place: Philippines: Itogon, Benguet | collected 2017-08-28 | reverse complement strand
TGACCGAGACGCCGGTGAAGTCGCAGTTCGGCTGGCACATCATCAAGCTCGAGGATTCGCGCGAGGCCAAGTTCCCGCCGCTCGAGGAAGTCAAGGGCCAGATCCAGCAGCGCATCGGCCAGCAGAAGCTCGCCGAATTCCGCGACGCGATCCGCGCCAAGGCGAAGACGGACTACAAGTTCTCGACGTTGAACTGAGGCCCTGAAATCTGGCGCATGGCGATCTCACATCGCCATCGCGCCGAGGTCGAGCCGGCCGGCCTCGATGCGCAGCTGCCGGTCGCAGCGCGCCGCGATGCCGCGGTCGTGGGTCACCAGCACCAGCGTGGTGCCGGCTTCGCGGTTGAGCTCGAACATCAGCTCCATCACCCGCTCGCCGGTGGCGAAATCCAGGCTGCCGGTCGGCTCGTCGGCCAGCAGCACCGACGGCTGCACCACGAAGGCACGCGCCAGCGCCACGCGCTGCTGCTCGCCGCCGGAAAGCACCTTCGGATAGTGTCGCAGCCGTTCGCCGAGGCCCACGCGGCCGAGCATCTCGGTGGCAAGCATGCGTGCGTCGCGCCGGCCCTGCAGTTCCAGCGGCAGCATCACGTTCTCCAGCGCGGTCAGGTTGGCCAGCAGCTGGAAGCTCTGGAATACGAAGCCCAGCTTCTGTGCGCGCAGCGCAGCCCGGGCGTCCTCGTCGAGCGCGAACAGGTCGGTGCCGGCGATGCGCACCGTACCGCTGCTGGGCGTGTCCAGCCCGGCGATGATGGACAGCAGCGTGCTCTTGCCCGAGCCCGAGGCGCCGACGATGGCGGCCGACTGACGCGCCTCCAGGGTGAAATCGATCTCGTGGAGAATCGTCAGCGTGCCGGTGGAGTCCTGCACCTGCTTGGTGACGCGCTCCACGGCGATGATGGGTTCGGACATGAATCAGCGTGAGATGAAGGAGGCGGCGACGCGCCGCGACTGGCTGGCGCACTGTAGCCTGCTCGGCCTCGGCCTGTGGTCCGCGGGGGCGAAGGCGGCCGCGCCGCGCGGTCCCGCCACGCTGCTGGTCGTCGGCGACAGCCTCTCGGCGGAGTACGGCATCGCCCGCGGCAGCGGCTGGGTGGCGCTGCTCGAGCAGCGCCTGGCCAAGGAGAAGATCGCCGCCAAGGTGATCAACGCCAGCATCAGTGGCGACACCACCTCGGGCGGCCGCTCGCGCCTGCCGGCGCTGCTGCGCCAGCATCGGCCGACGCACGTGCTGATCGAGCTCGGCGGCAACGACGCGCTGCGCGGGCTGCCGCTGTCGATGACGCGCGACAATCTGGCTGCGATGGTGAAGGCCTCGCGCGAGGCCGGCGCGAAGGTGCTGTTGCTGGGCATGCAGGTGCCGCCCAACTACGGGCGCAAGTACGGCGAGGACTTCGCCGCGCTGTTCGGCAGCGTGGCGAAGGCGGGCGGCGCGGCGCTGGTGCCCTTCTTCCTCGAAGGGGTGGCCAACGCGGCCAACGCCGAGGCGATGTTCCAGAGCGATCGCATCCACCCGGTGGCGGAAGCGCACCCGGTGATGCTCGGCAACGTCTGGCCGGTGCTCGCGCCGCTGTTGCGCTGAGGCCGGATCAGGGCTCCTGGCGCGGGCCGCGGCCGGGGCCGCGTTCGCCGCCGACGTCAGGACGATCACGCAACGCCGGACCTCCGCCCGCCCCGTTGCCGTTGCCATTGGGCCGAATCTGCGGCTGCGCCGGCTGGGGCTGCGGCACGGGCTGGCGCAGCACCGGAACCGGCGCGGGCTGCGGCTGAGGCGGGGCCTGGAACTGGGGCTGCTGCGGGCGTACCACCGGCGGCTGCTGCGGGCGCTCCATCCGTTCGTTGCGTTCGATGCGTTCGATGCGTTCGGGCCGCGGCTGCACGGGCTGCACGGGCTGCACGGGCTGCACGGGCTGCATCGGCTGCATGGGCTGCGTCGGCCGCACCATCGGCGGCTGCGGCATGGTGCGGACCTCACGGTTGTCGCGCTGCTCGCGGCGCGGTTCGCGCTCGACCGGCCGCTCGGGCTCGTGCGGCACCACCGGCGCCGGGCGCACCACGTCGGGCCGATCGGGGCGGAAGCCGTTGCCCGGCAGGCGCTCGCGCAGTGCCGGCGCCTGCTGCACCGGCGGGCGGGCCACCGGCGCGTCGGGGCGGCGCTGGACGACGGGCGGCGTGGCCACCGGCGGCGCGGCGACCACGCTGGCACGCGGCGGCTGGCGAACGATCTCGCGCACCTCGGGCGTGTCGCGCAGCTGGCGCGCCACCGGGGCCACCGGTTGGCGCGAGGTGAAGGTGCTGGCCGGCACCACCGTCACCGCATGCGGGAACTTGCGGTTGCGGAAGTCGCGATCGGCCACCGCCTGCTGCGGGTTGTTGACGATCGTCGTGATGTTGGTGATGTTGGTGACGTGCGTGACGTTCACGTTGCGCACATAGCCCGGGCTCACCCGGTAGGTCGGCACGTAGACCTCGCGCGGCGCCAGCGGCACCCAGCCCACGGCCGGGCCCCCGCCGCCGATGCTGATGCCCAGCGACAGGCGCGGCCCGCCGATCCAGGCCACCAGCGCGGGCGCATACACCGGGCGGCGCACGTAGGTGCCCGGCGCCCAGCACCAGCTGCTGCCCACGTAGACCCAGCGGCCGTAGTGGAACGGCGCGAAGCCCCAGGGCGCCTCGTCGATCCAGGTCCAGCCCCACGGCGCCACCCAGGCCCAGCGGCCGGTGGTGTAAGGCGCCCAGCCGGGTGCGACGGTGCGCGGCACCCACAGTGCGCCGTACTCGGGGCTGTCCTGCCAGTAGCCGTAGCGGTCGAGGTCCTCGACGCCGGTCATCTCCGGGGAGACGTAGCGTGTCGAGGCGCTGCGGTCGTCGGCGCGGTCGCGCTCGGCCACCCAGGCGGAGAAGGCGTCGCGCTCGGGCTCGACGATGCTGTACTGCGGCACGTTGGCGCGGTCGATCCAGAACTCGGCACGCTGGCCGGCGTTGACGCTCAGCGCGTTGTTCTGCGTCTCGTAGTAGGCCTGTCCCGAGAGCACGGTGGCGAAGCTGGCCTCGTCGGCACGGTCGAAGCGGTAGCGGCCGGCGCGCTGAACAGTGAAGCGGCCTTCCTGCGTGCGCAGCTCGAAACCCTCGACCTGCTCGCGGCTGCGGATGCGCACCGCCACGCTGCCGTTGTGCAGCTGCAGGGCAATGCGGTCGTCGTCCAGGCGCAGCACCTCGATCTCGGTGGCGCCGTCCAGGCGCAGCGTCGTCGAGCCGATGCGCACCTCGGTGCGCGCGCCGCCGTCGGTGGCCAGGCGGTCGCCGGTGGTCAGCGGCCGGTTGCGTTCGGCCGCCACCCACTCGCCTTCGTCGGGGTGGTACAGCCAGACCTGCCCGTCCACGTCCGACAGCCGGCCGACCCGCCCGGGCGGGTCGATCGCCTCCTCGGCGCGTTGGGCCGGCACCGGCGCAGCCACGGCGGTGCAGGCCTGAAGGCCGGGCAGGACTGCGGCCAGGGCCAGAACCAGGGCCGCCAGGGGACGATCTCGATGGGCGCTTCGCATGATGTGCCTCGTCTGCGTTTTCTGTTCGGAGCCGGTCAGCGCCAGAAAGTGCCGCCGGTCGCCCTTCCGCAACGCATGCCTCGGGCCGGACGCCGACGCCGGCCGATCGACCGACACACAGCTTTACAAAGCGGCAGCGATCAGTCGTCCTCGGCCGCGTCGATCCCGGGAAACAGCACGCTGGTGTAGCCGAACCGCGTGAAGTCGCGCACGCGCATCGGGTAGAGCTTGCCGATCAGGTGGTCGCATTCGTGCTGCACCACCCGTGCGTGGAAGCCGCCGGCCTCGCGGTCGATCGGCGCGCCGTGCTGGTCGAAGCCGCGGTAGCGGATCCGCGCGAAGCGCGGCACCACGCCGCGCAGCCCCGGCACCGACAGGCAGCCTTCCCAGCCCTCGTCTTCCTCGTCGGAGAGTGCCTCGATGCTCGGGTTGAGCAGCACCGTCTCGGGCACCGGCTCGCGGTCGGGGTAGCGGCGATTCTTCGTGAAGCCGAAGATCACCACCGCCAGGTCGACGCCGATCTGCGGCGCGGCCAGGCCTGCGCCTTCGGCAGCGCGCATGGTGTCGAACATGTCGGCGATCAGCGCGTGCAGCTCGGGCGTGTCGAAGCGCTGGACGGGTTTGGCGATGCGCAGCAGCCGCGCATCGCCCATCTTGAGGATTTCTCGTACGGCCATCAAGCCAGTTTAGCGAAGGCCTCGATCACCTCCGGCGGCGCCTGCACCAGCTCGATCAGCACGCCCTCGCCACTGACCGGGAACTCTTCGCTGCCCTTGGGGTGCAGGAAGCAGATGTCGTGGCCCGCCGCACCTCGGCGGATGCCACCCGGGGCGAAGCGCACGCCCTGCGCGGTGAGCCACTCGACGGCATTCGGCAGGTCGTCGATCCACAGGCCGACGTGGTTCAGCGGCGTGGCGTGCACGGCCGGCTTCTTCTCCGGGTCCATCGGCTGCATCAGGTCCACCTCGACGGTGAACGGGCCCTTGCCCATCGCGCAGATGTCCTCGTCGACGTTCTCGCGCTCGGAGCGGAAGGTGCCGGTCACCTCCAGCCCGAGCTTGTCGACCCACAGCGTCTTCAGGCGGTTCTTGTCGAGGCCGCCGATGGCGATCTGCTGGACACCGAGAACCTTGAACGGGCGCGGGCTCATTGGAACTCCAGGATGATCTGGTCGACCGCCAGGCTTTCGCCCTTGGCTGCAGACACCTTGGCCACCACGCCGTCCTGCTGCGCGACGAGGATGTTCTCCATTTTCATCGCCTCGATCACGGCGAGCTTCTCGCCGGCCATCACCTTCTGGCCCGGCTGCACCGCAACGTCGACCAGCAGGCCGGGCATCGGCGAGAGCAGGAACTTCGAGAGATCCGGCGGCGCCTTGAAGGGCATCAGCGCCTCCAGCTCGGCGGCGCGCGCCGAGAGCACCCGCGCATTCACCTGCAGCCCGTTGTGGATGATGCGGTAGTGCAGCCCGATGCGCTCGATCTGCGCATGGAACGGGCGGCCATCGATCTCGCCGCTGACGGCGATGTCGCGCAGCGGGCCGGCAAAGCGCAGGCGCGCGGTGCGCTCGCCGATGGTGACGCGGTAGCTGCCGCCCTCGTTGAGCACGCGCACGGGCGTCTGGGTGCGCTGGCCCTGCTCGTCGGTCAGCACGATCACGAAGTTCTCGCCGATCTCCAGCTCGTGTCCGGGCAGCTGCCCGGTGATGCGCGAGGCACGCTCGCGCATGCGGCGGTGCGCGGCGCCGGCGAGCATGAGCAGGAAGTCCGGCTCGTCGTGCGGCACCAGCGCGGCCGAGAAGCCCTTCGGATAGTGCTCGGCGATGAAGCCGGTGTTGAACTGGCCGGAGACAAACTTCGGATGCGCCAGCAGCGCCGACTGGAACGGGATGTTGCTCGACACGCCGCGGATCACGAAGGCGTTGAGCGCCTCGCGCATCTTGCGGATCGCGTCGTCGCGGTCCAGCCCGTGCACGATCAGCTTGGCGATCATCGAGTCGTAGTACATCGGGATCTCGCCGCCCTCGTACACGCCGGTGTCCACGCGCACGCCACCGCCTTCGGGCACGGGCAGCGCCGCTTCCATGGTCTGCGCCGGCGGCTGGTACTTCACCAGCCGGCCGGTGGACGGCAGAAAGTTGCGGAACGGGTCTTCCGCGTTGATGCGGCACTCCATCGCCCAGCCGCGGCGGGGAATCTGCGCCTGCGTGAAGCGCAGCTTCTCGCCGGCGGCCACGCGGATCATCTGCTCGACGAGGTCGAGCCCGGTGATGCACTCGGTGACCGGGTGCTCCACCTGCAGCCGGGTGTTCATCTCGAGGAAGTAGAAGCTCTGGTCCTTGCCGACCACGAACTCCACCGTGCCTGCGCTCTGGTAGTTCACCGCGCGGGCCAGCGCGACGGCCTGCTCGCCCATCGCCTTGCGGGTGGCCTCGCTGATGAAGGGCGACGGCGCCTCCTCGATCACCTTCTGGTGGCGGCGCTGGATCGAGCACTCGCGCTCGTGCAGGTAGACGCAGTTGCCGTGCGCATCGCCGAGCACCTGGATCTCGATGTGGCGCGGCTCCTCGACGAACTTCTCGATGAAGACACGGTCGTCGCCGAAGCTGTTCTTGGCCTCGTTGCGGCAGGAGCTGAAGCCCTCGAAGGCCTCCTTGTCGTTCCAGGCCACGCGCAGGCCCTTGCCGCCGCCGCCGGCGCTGGCCTTGATCATCACCGGGTAGCCGATGTCCTTGGCGATCGTCACCGCCTGCTCGGGCGACTCGATCACGTCGTTGTAGCCGGGGATGGTGTTGACCTTCGCGGCCATCGCCAGCTTCTTGGAGGCGATCTTGTCGCCCATCGCGGCGATGGAGGCGTGCTTCGGGCCGATGAAGACGATGCCCTCCTCCTCCACGCGGCGCGCGAACTCCTCGTTCTCCGACAGGAAGCCGTAGCCGGGGTGCACCGCCTGCGCGCCGGTCTTCTTGCAGGCCTCGATGATCTTGTCCATCACCAGGTAGCTCTCGCGGCTCGGCGCGGCGCCGATGAAGACGGATTCGTCGGCCAGTTCGACATGGCGCGCATCGCGGTCCGCCTCGGAGTAGACGGCCACTGTCCTGATGCCCATCTTGCGGGCAGTCTTGATGACGCGGCAGGCGATCTCGCCGCGGTTGGCAATGAGGATCTTGTTGAACATGATGGGTGTCTCCTGCGTCCTCACAGCGGGATGTTGCCGTGCTTGCGCCACGGGTTCTCGAGCTTCTTGTCGCGCAGCATCACGAGGCTGCGGCAGATGCGCTTGCGCGTCTCGTGCGGCTGGATCACGTCGTCGATGTAGCCGCGCGCGCCGGCCACGAAGGGGTTGGCGAAGCGGGCCTTGTACTCGGCCTCGCGCTGCGCGAGCTTGGCCGGGTCCTTCTTCTCCTCGCGGAAGATGATCTCCACCGCCCCCTTGGCGCCCATCACCGCGATCTCGGCGTTGGGCCAGGCGAAGTTCACGTCGCCGCGCAGGTGCTTGGAGGCCATCACGTCATAGGCGCCGCCGTAGGCCTTGCGCGTGATCACGGTGATCTTGGGCACCGTGCACTCGGCGTAGGCATAGAGCAGCTTGGCGCCGTGCTTGATGATGCCGCCGTACTCCTGGCTGGTGCCGGGCATGAAGCCGGGCACGTCGACGAAGGTCAGCACCGGGATGTTGAAGGCGTCGCAGAAGCGCACGAAGCGCGCCGCCTTGATCGAGCTCTTGATGTCCAGGCAGCCGGCCAGCACCAGCGGCTGGTTGGCGACGACGCCCACCGTCTGCCCTTCCATGCGGCCGAAGCCGATGACGATGTTCTTGGCGTAGTCGGGCTGCAACTCGAAGAAGTCGCCGTCGTCGACCGTCTTGGAGATCAGTTCCTTCATGTCGTAGGGCTTGTTCGGGTTGTCCGGTACCAGCGTGTCGAGCGACCAGTCGAGCCGCTCGGCCGGATCGTCACTGCGCCGCACCGGCGGCTTCTCGCGGTTGTTCAGCGGCAGGTAGTTGAACAGCCGGCGCAGCATCAGCAGCGCATCGACGTCGTTCTCGAAGGCCAGGTCGGCCACGCCGCTGCGCGTGGTGTGGGTGCCGGCGCCGCCGAGCTCCTCGGCCGTCACCTCCTCGTGTGTCACCGTCTTCACCACCTCGGGGCCGGTGACGAACATGTAGCTGCTGTCCTTCACCATGAAGATGAAGTCGGTCATCGCCGGCGAGTACACCGCGCCGCCGGCGCAGGGCCCCATGATCATGCTGATCTGCGGCACCACGCCCGAGGCCAGCACGTTGCGCTGGAACACCTCGGCATAGCCGCCCAGCGAGGCCACGCCTTCCTGGATGCGCGCGCCGCCCGAGTCGTTCAGGCCGATCACCGGCGCGCCGACCTTCATCGCCTGGTCCATCACCTTGCAGATCTTCTCGGCGTGCGCCTCGGACAGCGCGCCGCCGAAGACGGTGAAGTCCTGGCTGAACACGAACACCAGCCGGCCGTTGATCATGCCGTAGCCGGTGACGACGCCGTCGCCCGGGATCTTGTTGTCGGCCATGCCGAAGTCGGCACAGCGGTGCTCGACGAACATGTCCCATTCCTCGAAGGTGCCTTCGTCGAGCAGCAGCTCGATGCGCTCTCGCGCGGTGAGCTTGCCCTTGCCGTGCTGCGCGGCGATGCGTTTCTCGCCGCCGCCCAGGCGCGCCTTGGCGCGCTTCTCTTCGAGCTGCTGGATGATGTCGTGCATGGCGGGTGCCTCCTCAGGGCTGGGTGTTCTGGAACAGGTTCAGGAGCGAGCGCGCCGCGGCCGAGGGCGCGACGCGCCCCTCGTCCACGTCGCGTAGGGTGTGCGGCAGCGCGGCGCGCACGGCCGGATGCTGGTCGAAGGCATGACGCAGGCCGGCGTGCACCATGTCCCACATCCACGCCATCGCCTGGTGGCGGCGGCGCGAGTCGAACTCGCCGCTGGCGCGGCGTTTCGCTTCGAAGCTCTGCACGGCGGCCCAGAAGTCGGCGATGCCCTGTGCCTTCAGCGCGCTGAGCTGCATCACCTGCGGCTGCCAGCGCTCGGCGGCGTGGGCCGGGTTGCCGTGGAAGTTGAAGACGCGCAGCGCGGAGGTGATCTGCGCGCGGGCCCGCGTCGCGGCGTCCGGGTCGATATCGGCCTTGTTGATCACCACCAGGTCGGCCAGCTCCATCACGCCCTTCTTGATCGCCTGCAGGTCGTCGCCGGCGTTCGGCAGTTGCAGCAGCACGAACATGTCGGTCATGCTGGCCACGGCGGTCTCGCTCTGGCCCACACCCACCGTCTCGACGATCACCACGTCATGGCCCGCGGCCTCGCACACCAGTAGCGCCTCGCGCGTCTTCTCGGCCACGCCGCCGAGCGTGCCGCTGGCGGGGCTGGGTCGGATGTAGGCCGCCTCGTTCACCGAGAGCTGCTCCATGCGCGTCTTGTCGCCGAGGATGGAACCGCCGGAGACCGACGACGAGGGGTCGATGGCGAGCACCGCCACGCGATGCCCCTGGCCGATCAGGTAGAGGCCCAGCGCCTCGATGAAGGTGGACTTGCCGACGCCCGGCACGCCGGAGATGCCCAGGCGGATCGCCTTGCCGGTGGACGGCAGCAGTGCATTGAGCAAGGCATCGGCGCGCGCCCGGTGGTCGGCGCGGGTCGATTCGAGCAGGGTGATGGCCTTGGCCAGTGCGCGCCGCTCGCGGCGCAGCACACCGTCCATCAGCGCCTGGTCGGCGGCCGGCAAGCTCACGTCAGGCCTTCGGGTTCAAGCTCTTCTTGATCTGCTCGAGCACGTCCTTCGCGCTCGCCGGGATCGGCGTGCCCGGGCCGTAGATGCCCTTCACGCCGGCCTCGTACAGGAACTCGTAGTCCTGCCGCGGGATCACGCCGCCGACGAAGACGATGATGTCGTCGGCGCCCTGCTCCTTGAGCGACTGGATGATGGCTGGCACCAGCGTCTTGTGCCCGGCGGCCAGGGTCGAGACGCCCACCGCATGCACGTCGTTCTCGATCGCCTGGCGCGCGCATTCCTCGGCGGTCTGGAACAGCGGGCCCATGTCAACGTCGAAGCCGAGGTCGGCGAAGGCGGTGGCCACCACCTTCGCGCCGCGGTCGTGGCCGTCCTGGCCGAGCTTGGCGATCATCACGCGCGGGCGGCGGCCCTGCTGCTCGGCGAACTCGGCGATCTCCGCCTTGAGCTTGTCCCAGCCCTCGGCGCTGTCGTAGGCGGCTGCGTACACACCGGTCACCTTCTGCGTATCGGCGCGGTGGCGCCCCCAGGCCTTCTCCAAGGCATCCGACACCTCACCCACCGTGGCGCGCAGGCGGATCGCCTGGATGCTCAGGTCGAGCAGGTTGCCCTGGCCACTTTCCGCGCAGGCGGTCAGCGCGTCAAGCGCCGCCGCCACCTTCTTGTTGTCGCGCGCCGCGCGGATCGCGTTCAGGCGCTTCACCTGGTTCTCGCGCACCGCGTGGTTGTCCACCTCCAGGATCTCGATCGGATCCTCTTTCCCCAGCTTGTACTTGTTGACGCCGACGATCACGTCCTTGCCCGAGTCGATGCGCGCCTGCTTCTCGGCGGCGCTGGCCTCGATCTTCAGCTTGGCCCAGCCGGAGTCGACGGCCTTGACCATGCCGCCCATCGCATCGACTTCCTCGATGATCTTCCAGGCGGCGTCGGCCATGTCCTGCGTCAGCTTCTCCATCATGTAGCTGCCCGCCCAGGGGTCGACCACGTTGGTGATGTGCGTCTCTTCCTGGATGATCAGCTGCGTGTTGCGCGCGATGCGGGCGCTGAACTCGGTGGGCAGCGCGATGGCTTCGTCGAGCGCGTTGGTGTGCAGGCTCTGCGTGCCGCCGAACACCGCGGCCATGGCCTCGATGGTGGTGCGCACCACGTTGTTGTACGGGTCCTGCTCGGTCAGGCTCCAGCCGGAGGTCTGCGAGTGCGTGCGCAGCATCAGGCTCTTGGGGTTCTTCGGGTTGAACTCCTTCATGATCTTCCACCACAGCAGCCGCGCGGCGCGCATCTTGGCCACTTCCAGATAGAAGTTCATGCCGATGGCCCAGAAGAAGGAGAGGCGACCGGCGAACTCGTCGACATCCAGCCCCTTGGCCAGCGCCGTCTTCACATACTCCTTGCCGTCGGCCAGCGTGAAGGCGAGTTCCAGCGCCTGGTTCGCCCCCGCTTCCTGCATGTGGTAGCCGGAGATCGAGATCGAGTTGAACTTCGGCATGTTCTTCGCCGTGTACTCGATGATGTCGCCAATGATCCGCATGCTCGGCTCGGGCGGGTAGATGTAGGTGTTGCGGACCATGAACTCCTTGAGGATGTCGTTCTGGATGGTGCCGCTCAGCTTGTCCTGCGAAACGCCCTGCTCCTCCGCCGCCACCACGTAGCCCGCCAGCACCGGCAGCACGGCGCCGTTCATCGTCATCGACACCGAGACCTTGTCGAGCGGGATGCCGTCGAACAGGATCTTCATGTCCTCCACCGAGTCGATCGCCACGCCGGCCTTGCCGACGTCACCGGTCACGCGCGGGTGGTCGCTGTCGTAGCCGCGGTGGGTGGCGAGGTCGAAGGCCACGCTCACGCCCTGCGCGCCGGCGGCCAGCGCCTTGCGGTAGAAGTCGTTGGAGGCCTCGGCGGTGGAGAAGCCGGCGTACTGGCGGATGGTCCACGGGCGCACCGCGTACATCGTGGCCTGCGGGCCACGCACGAAGGGTGCGAAGCCGGGCAGCGTGTCGGCGAAGGGCAGGCCTTGCGTGTCGGCCGCGGTGTAGACCGGCTTGACGGTGATGCCCTCGGGCGTGATCCAGTTCAACGCCTCGACGTTGCCGCCGGGGGCCGACTTGGCCGCAGCCTTGAGCCATTGCGCCATGCCTTCGGACGCGCGCACCGGATCGTTGGACATCGGGGTCTCCTTGCCTTCTATGCGTGACCTTGCCGGCACCGCTTGGCTCAGCCATAATTCAAAATTGAATTATATCTTCACAGCTTTCGCTTTCACACAACTTTCGCCATGGCCGCGCCGCGCAACGAAGTCCTCGCCCCGTCCCCGCCGCGAGCCGGCCGGCTGGGCGAGCGCGCGCTGTACGAGCAGGTGGCCGAGAAGCTGCGCGCACGCATCCTGGCGCACACCCTCGCGCCCGGCAGCTGGATCGACGAACAGGCGCTGTGCGCCGAATACGGCATCAGCCGCACCCCACTGCGCGAGGCGCTGAAGGTGCTGGCCTCGGAAGGCCTGGTGACGATGAAGCTGCGCCGCGGTGCCTACGTCACCGAGGTGTCGGAGCGCGACCTGGCCGAGGTCTTCCACCTGCTCGCCCTGCTGGAATCCGACGCCGCCCGCGTGGCGGCCCAGAAGGCCACCGCGGCCGAGATGGCCGAATTGCTGGCCATCCACGACGAGCTGGAAAACGCGCTCGACGACCGCGCGCGCTTCTTCGCCGCCAACGAGCGCTTCCACATGCGGCTGCTGGAGATCGCCGACAACCGCTGGCGCATCCAGATGGTCGCCGACCTGCGCAAGGTCATGAAGCTCAACCGCGCGCAGTCGCTGCTGAAACAGGGCCGGCTGGAGGCCTCGCTGCGCGAGCACCGCCAGATCATGGCGGCGCTGAAGGCGCGCAACGCCGAGCGCGCGCAGGCGCTGATGCAGCACCACCTCGAGGCCGGGCGCGAGGCCGCCGCGCTGGCCTGAGCCGTTCATCGACAATCCGGCGGATGACGACCCGCCGCCCCACCCTCGCCCTGATCGCCGCCGTCCCCCGCAACCGCGTCATCGGCCGCGGCGGCGAACTCGTCTGGCACGAGAGCGAGGACCAGAAGCACTTCCGCCGCGTCACCATGGGTTGCCCGGTGATCATGGGCCGCAAGACCTGGGATTCGCTGCCGCCGCGCTTCCGGCCCCTGCCCGGCCGGCGCAACGTGGTGGTCACGCGCAATCCGGCGTGGCAGGCCGAAGGCGCCGAGCGCGCCGGCTCGCTCGACGAGGCGCTCTCCCGGGTGGACGAGGCGGACAAGGTGTTCGTGATCGGCGGCGCCGAGCTCTACGCCCTGGCCCTGCCGCGGGTCGACGAACTCGAGCTCACCGAGGTGGACGCCGAGTTCGACGGTGACGCGCACTTTCCCGACTGGCCGCGCAGCCAGTTCCGGCTCGCGGCCTCGGAAACGCGCACCGCCAGCGACGGCACCGTCTTCCACTTCAACCGCTACCAGCGCGTGACGCCGGCCTGAGCCAGTGCGTCATCCATAACCACACTATCGGCTACGGCATTTCGATAGTGTGGACGCGGCCGACGCCGCCTCGCCATCATCGCGACCCATCCGTTCACAACAATACCGGAGAGTCGTAGATGCTTCGCCGCCAGTTCCTCGGTGCCGCCGTTGCCGCCCCGTTCGCCTATGCCGCAGGCTCCTTCGTGCCCGTGTGGGCCCAGAACGCGCCCAACTTCGGCACGCCGACGCTGCCCATGCCCGGCTTCCGCCGCATGAAGGTGGGCGACGTGGAGGTGGTCTCGCTGATCGACGGCATCGCGCGCCGGCCGCTGGGCGAGGAGTTCGTCAAGAACGCGCCGATCGCCGAGGTGCGCGCTTTGCTCGCCTCGCAGAACCTGCCGACCGAGTACATCGACGTGCCGTTCACGCCCTTCCTCGTGTTCGCTGGCGGCCGCCGCATCCTGATGGACACCGGCCTGGGCGAGTTCGGCGGCCCGACCACCGGCAAATTGCTGGAGAACCTGCGCGCCGCCGGCGTGCAGCCGGGCGACATCGACACCGTGCTCATCACCCACTTCCACGGCGACCACATCAACGGTCTGCGCAACAAGGCCGGCGAGTTCGTGTTCCCCAAGGCCAAGGTGCTGGTGCCGGCGCCGGAGCACGCCTTCTGGATGGACGACGCGAAGATGAACGCCGCGCCGGAAGCCATGAAGGGTGCGTTCCAGAACGCCCGCCGCGTGTTCGCGCAGATGCCGGCCGACATGCTGGTGCGCTTCGAGCCGGGCGGCGAGGTGGCGCCGGGCATCCGCTCGGTGGCGGCCTTCGGCCACACGCCCGGCCACACGCTGTTCCAGCTGCAGTCGGGCGGCCAGAGCTTCTTCTACGTGGGCGACCTGACCAACGTGCCGGCGCTGTTCGCGCGCAACCCCGACTGGGCGGTGACGTTCGACATGGATGCCGAGGCCGCGCGCAAGGTGCGCCGCGAGGTGCTGCAGCGCATCGTCGACGCCAAGGCGATGATCGGCGGCTTCCACTTCCCCTTCCCCGCCTTCGGCAACGCCGTGGCGCAGGGCTCGGGCTACGCCTTCCAGCCGGTGGCCTGAGGCCATGGTCACGCGCCGCCCGCTGCTGCTGGCCGCCCTGGCAGCGCCGCTCGGGGCGGCGCGAGCCGCCGACGTGGAAGCGCTGTTGCGCAAAGGCGGCGTGGTGATCGCCTTCCGCCATTCGCTGGCGCCCGGCACCTTCGATCCGCCGGGCTTCAAGCTCGGCGACTGCAGCACGCAGCGCAACCTCAACGACGAAGGCCGCGCGCAGGCGCGGCGCATCGGCGAGTGGTTCGCGCAGCGTTCGCTGAAGCCGGTGCGCGTGCGCTCCAGCCCCTGGTGCCGCTGCGTCGACACCGCGACGCTGGCCTTCGGCGCGCCGGAGGTCGACGCCACCCTCGGCTCGCCGCGCGGCTACTCCGAAGCCACCAACGCCGAATCGCTGCGTGCCCTGCGGCGCTCGCTCGCCGCGGCCACGAAGCGCGGCACGGGCTTCGAGGTCTGGGTCACGCACATGTTCGTGCTCTCCGCGCTGACCGGCGAAGGCAGCAGTTCGGGCGAGGGCCTCGTGCTGCGCGCCCGGACCGATGGCAGCCCCGAGGTGCTGGCCCGCTTGACGATCGCCTGAGGGGCCGACGGGCGCGCTGGCTAGAATCCGCGCCCGCCGCATGACCAAACCGATCCCGCTCGACACGCTCCCGCACAAGACCACGCTGTCGGACATGCTTCGCGCGCTGGCCGACGACGAGCGCCGCGAGCGCATCGCCGTGGCCGACCTGCTCGATGCCCTGGGCGACCGCGCGCTCGCCGCGCTGCTGTTCGTCTTCGCCTTCCCCAACGTGCTGCCGGTGCCGCCCGGTACCTCGGCCATCCTCGGCGCGCCGATGCTGTTCCTGGCCGCGCAGATGGCCTTCAACATGAAGGCCTGGCTGCCGTCGGTGATCGCGCGGCGCTCGATGGCCCGCAGCGACTTCCTGATCATGGTGGAGCGCGTCTCGCCCTGGCTGGAGCGCGCCGAGAAGCTGATGAAGCCGCGCCTGACGCCGCTGACCGTCGGCGGCATGGAGTCGGTGGTGGGCGCGGTGTGCCTGCTGATGGCGGTCGCCGTCTTCCTGCCGATTCCGCTGGGCAACATGCTGCCGGCCCTGGCGATCTGCCTGCTGGCGATGGGCATCCTCGAGCGCGACGGCCTGTGGGTGCTGGCCGGGCTGGGCACCGCCCTGGCCGCCGGCGCGCTGGTCTCGGGGGTGGTGTGGGCGGCGGCGAAGGCGGCGATCTACTTCTTCACCCAGGTGCTGCAGTGAGCAGCGGTCGCCGCGCCGACGCGCCGCGCCCCCGTCAGGGCTTCTGGATCTCGGTGACGACGTAGTTGCCGCCTTCCTTGGCGGCCTTGAACTTCACCTTGTCGCCGGGCTTGATCGGGTCGAGCATGGCCTTGTCCTTGACGGAGAAGACCATGGTCATCGGCGGCATGTCGAGGTTCTTGATCTCGCCGTGCTTGAGCGTGAGCTTGCCGGCGTCCTTGTCGACCTTGCGCACTTCGGCGTCGGTCAGGTCGTTCGCGCGCACGGCGCCGGCGGCACAGGCGAGCGTCATCGCGAGCAGGGACAGGGTCTTCTTCATCGGGTTTCTCCTGAAGTTTCAACGGTAGGAACTGAAGACGCGGGTGCTGCCATCCATGGCGACCAGCAGCACGTCGTAGGGATCCTTGCGGCCGCCGTACTCGGGGCCGTCCATGCCCGGCGAGCCCACCGGCATGCCGGGCACGGTCAGGCCGATGGCCTCGGGCTTCTCCTTGAGCAGGCGCTGCACGTCGCGCGCCGGCACGTGGCCCTCGATGGCGTAGCGGCCGATCACCGCGGTGTGGCAGGAGCCCAGCGCCATCGGGATCTTCATGCGCTTGCGCATCGCGGTGTTGCCGACCTCGTGCACGGTGAAGCGGAAACCGCTCTTCTCCATGTGCGCGATCCAGTCCTTGCAGCAGCCGCAGGTCGGGCTCTTCCAGACCTCGACGTGTACGCCAGGGGCCTGCGCCGCAGCCCAGGCGGGTGCGATGAGGGCGGCCAGGCCCGCCATGTTGAAGCGGCGGCGGGAAAGGGATGTGTTCATGTCATGGGCTCCGTGAAGCGGCGGGGGTCACGACGACCTGTCCCACCATGCCGGCCTGGAAGTGGCCGGCGATCAGGCAGGCGAACTGGAATTCGCCTGCGCGGTTGAACGTCCACACGATCTCGCCCGTGCGTCCCGGCGCCACGTGCGCCATGTAGGGCTCGTCGTGTTCCATGTCGGGGAACTTCACCATCAGCGCGGCGTGCTCGCCGAGTTCGCGCTGGGTGCCGATCACGAACTCGTGCATCAGCTTGCCGCCGTTGCGGATCACGAAGCGCACCGTCTCGCCCTCGCGCACCTCGATGCGGGCCGGTCTGAAGCGCATGTCGTCGCCCATGCCGACCTCGATGCTGCGCCGGGCCGAACGGCGTTCGCCGGCGATCCCCCAGTCCTTCTGCTCCTTGACCACCGGGCCTGCGGGTTTCGCGTGCTCCACCTCGCCATGCGCGGTGGCCACGGCCGGGATCAGGCCGGCCAGCGCCGCCAGGGCGACCGCGAGCATCCTTTCAGTGATGACCATGGCCACCTCCCGGCTTGCGCACCTTCACCTCGACATCCTGCGACGGCCGCCCCGCTGGCGCCATCGCGCCGCCGCCCTCGGCCTGAAAGCGCGCCGGGTCGGGCAGCGCGCCGGTGAACTCGTAGGCGACGGTGCCGGCCGGATGCTGGAACCAGCCCGGGTCGGCATAGTCGCCGCGCTTCAGGCCGCGCCGCACCTTCACGACGCTGAACATGCCGCCCATGCCCACCGCGCCGAACGGCCCCTGGCCCGCCATCATCGGTGCGGTGTTGGCGGGCAGCGGCATCTCCATCTCGGTCATGTCCTTCATGCCGCGCTCGCCCATCACCATGTAGTCGGGGATCAGGTTGGTGATCTGCCGCGCCACCTGGCTGTGGTCGACGCCGATCATCGTCGGCACGCCATGGCCCATCGCGTTCATCGTGTGGTGGCTCTTGTGGCAGTGGAAGGCCCAGTCGCCCTCCTCGTCGGCGAGGAACTCGAGCTGCCGCATCTGGCCCACCGCCACGTCGGTGGTCACCTCGTACCAGCGCGTGCTCTTCGGCGTCGGCCCGCCGTCGGTGCCGGTGACGAGGAACTCGTGCCCGTGCAGGTGGATGGGGTGGTTGGTCATCGTCAGGTTGCCGATGCGGATGCGCACCTTGTCCTTGAAGCCCACCACCAGCGGGTCGATGCCGGGGAAGATGCGGCTGTTCCAGCCCCACAGGTTGAAGTCGAGCATGGTCATTACCTTGGGCGTGTAGCTGCCCGGCTCGATGTCGAAGGCGTTGAGCAGGAAGCAGAAGTCGCGGTCGACCTCGCTGTAGCCGGGCGTGCGCTTCGGCTCCTTCGGGTGCGTGATCCACAGGCCCATCATGCCCATCGCCATCTGCACCATCTCGTCGGCATGCGGGTGGTACATGAAGGTGCCCGGCCGCCGCGCCACGAACTCGTAGACGAAGGTCTTGCCCGGCGGGATGCCCGGCTGCGTCAGGCCGGTGACGCCGTCCATGCCGTTGGGCAGGCGCTGGCCGTGCCAGTGCACGCTGTGCAGTTCGCCGAGCTTGTTGGTGACGAAGATGCGCACGCGGTCGCCCTCCACCACCTCGATCGTCGGCCCCGGGCTCTGGCCGTTGTAGCCCCACAGGTGGGCCTTGAAGCCGGGCGCCATCTCGCGCACCACCGGCTCGGCCACCAGGTGGAACTCCTTGACGCCGTTGTTCATGCGCCAGGGCAATGTCCAACCGTTGAGCGTGACCACCGGGTTGTAGGGGCGGCCGGTGGGCGGCACCAGCGGCGGCATGGTGTCGGGCTTCGATTGCAGCACCGGCTCGGGCAAGGCGGCCATCGCCACCTTGCTGACCGCCGCGGCGCTGGCAGCGGCGGTGATCGCACCGGCGCCGGAGAGGAAGTTGCGACGTGAAACCATGGTTCGTTCCGGAGTCAGTGGCCAGCGCCGACGGCCTCGGCGGCGGGCGGGGCGGCGAGCGCGCTGGCGGCGAGGCTGGGTTTGCCCACCAGGGCCATGTCCAAGTCGGCTTGCGCGAGCCAGAAGTCGCGCTGCGCCTCGATGGCGGCGTTCACGCCGGCGATCTGCGCGCGCGCATCGGCGAGCAGTTCGAACACGCCGATCAGCATGCCGTTGTAGCGCAGCACGTTCTCCTCGGCGATGCGCTGGCGCAGCGGCACGATCTCGTCGCGGTGATGCCGCGCCACGTCCCACGCCGTGCGGTAGGCGCCGTAGGCCTCGCGAACCTCGGAGCGGGCGTTGATCGCCGTCTCGGCCGCGCGCGCCAGCGACTGGCGGTACAGGCTCTCCGCCCTGGCCACGCGCGCCGTGCCCCAGTCGAACAGCGGCAGCTCGAAGCCGATCTCCCAGCCGCGCTGCACCGGCGCTTCGTTCGAGCTGTTGCGCACGTATCCGAGCTCGAGCACGTTGACGAAACGCGTGGTGCGCGTCAGCCCGAGCGACCTGGCCATCTGCTCGGTGGCCAGCTTCGCGCCCTGCACGTCCAGGCGCTGGGCGATGGCGGTGCGCTCGACGTCGGGCAAGTCGCGCGGCGCGCCCGGCAGGTCGGGCAGGCGCTCCGGCAGCTTGAAGTCCGCCTGAGTGCCCCAAAGGCCGAGCAGCCGCGTCAGGCGCTCGCGCGTGGCCAGCCGGGCCTGCTGCGCGCGCGCCAGGCCGAGCGCGGCATCGGCGTAGAACGACTGCTCGCGCAGCCGCTGCAGCGCGCTGAAGTTGCCGGCCTGTTCCATGCGTCGGGCGAGTTCGGCGCCGGCGTCGGCGGCCTGCATCACCTGCGTGGCATAGCGCAGCGACTCCTCGGCGGCCACCGCCTGCACCCAGGCCTTGCGCGTGTCGGCCGCCAGCGTCAGCACGGCCATCGCGGCGTTGCCCTGGGCCTGCGCGAACCGACGTTGTTCGACCTGCCGCTTCATCGGCAGCGCGATCAGCGAGGCCAGGTCGAAGTGCAGGCCGCGTTCCCACTCGATTTCCTCGCCCTTCGTGAGACGGGCGAATCCGAAGCCGGGATTCGGCAGGCGGCCGGCCTGCACGACATCGGCTTCGCTGATGCCGAGTTCGAAGTAGGCGGCCTGCAGCCCGGGGTTGCTGAGCAGCGCGACCTGCACGGCGGCGTCGATGCCCAGCGGCTGCTGCAGCAGTTCGGCCACGCGCTGGTCGATCGCCGTGCGGTCTTCGGCGCTGCGCGCCCAGCGCACCTCCTGGCCGAGGTGCTGCTTCGCGGCCCGTTCGACGGTGCCGAAGCCGCCGTCGTCGGAAAAGGTGGCGCAACCGGCCAGCAAGGCGGCAACAGCCAGCACGGAGATTCGCAATGGATTCATGCGCAGCCTCAGTGCCGATGCGCCGCCGAAGCGGGGGCCGAGGCCGGCTGTGCCGCCTCGCGGGCGTAGGCGCGCCAGCCGCCGATGCGGTTGACGCGCTCGTTGGCTTCCTTCCAGGAACCCACGGGCGATTCGGCCAGGGGCCGGTAGCTCGCCATCGGCGAGCGGTGCTGTGCGGGCGGCACCGCCGCCTTGGCATCGATCGGATCGGGCGCAGGCACGTTCGGCTGGGCCTGGGCCAGCGCCGCCAGGCTCATTGAAGCGGCCCAGAAGCCGCAGCGCAGGAATCGGGACATGGCAGTCCTCGCTGAAAGATCGACGGATCCGTTCGCACGGGCGAACGGGCGAAGCTCAGGCGAGGACGGCGCGTGGAGGGCGTTCGGGGCCGCCGGTCAGGAAGGCGACGGTGGCACGCAGCGCGATGGGCGGATCCAGGCTCTCGGCGGGCGCCTGCGGCAGCGTGACAGCGCCCGAAGGCAGCCCCAGCGCCACGCAGCACGCCGCGCAGGCGCTGCACTTGAAGGCGCCGCCGGTGCGGGGCGAGCCGTCGTCGCCGCGATGGTCGTCGGCGGCCGACACCGCGCTCTTCGATGCGTGTCCTTCGTGATGATGCGCGGCGCCATCATCGTGATCATTCGCCGCGCTCACCTGCATGCGCTCGTGCATCGCCGCGCAGTGCATCGCCCCCGTGGCCGCCAGGCCTTGCAGCGGCAAGGCCAGCGCCGTCAGGCACAGCAGCACGAGGCGAAACACCGATCGCATGGCGCGACTGTACCGCGACTCGCCGGCGCGCCGGGTCGAGCAAAATCAAACCATGGAGCCCGCCCTGCTACTGGCACGCATCGACAAGATCGGCGCGAGCCTCGCCGCCAGCGGCCACGCCCTGGCGCTGATCGCCCTCGGTTCGATCGGCCGCGACACCCACCGGCTCGACGCCTGGTCGGACCTCGACTTCTTCGCCATCGTCGAGCCGGGCCACAAGGCGCGCTACCTCGATCGGCTCGACTGGCTGGCGGCCGCCCATCCGCTGGCCTGGCACTTCCAGAACACCCGCGACGGCCACAAGGCGCTGATGGCCGACGGCGTGTTCTGCGAGTTCGCGGTGTTCGAACCGGCCGAGCTGGAGGCCGTCCCCTTCGCGCCGGGCCGCGTCGTGTGGAAGCGTGACGGAATCGACGACACCATCGCCCTGCCGCGTCGGCCGCTGCCCGATGCACGCTTGCCCGACGAGGCCTGGATCGTCGGTGAGGCGCTGAGCAACCTGCTGGTCGGGCTGCAACGCTGGCACCGCGGCGAGAAGCTCGCGGCGATGCGCATGGTGCAGTCGCACGCGCTGGACCGGCTGATCGAACTCGACGCGCTGCGGCAGGCACAGGCTGGCGCCGGCGCCGGGGGTGCCGACCCTTTCAACCGCGAACGCCGCGTGGAGCAACGCCAGCCCGCCCTGCGCGACGATCTGCCGCGCATCGCCGTGGGCTACGAGCGCACGCCCGAATCGGCGCTGGCGCTGCTGCAGGCGCTGCAGCGGCGAGACGCGCTGCTGAACAACGCGGTGGTTGGCCGCATCCGGGCGCTGGCCGGCGCGCCCTCGTCTGGCACACGATGACGGCCATGTCGCACCGCTGTCCCGCCTGCCGCCAGCGCATGCAGTTGCTGCACCTGCCCGGCCTGCAGGGCCGGACGCTGGAGGCGGACCATTGCCGCGGCTGCCGCCTCGTCTGGTTCGACGCGCTGGAACCGAGTGCGCTGGCGCAGTCGGCATGGATCGCCATGCTCAAGGAGATGGCCCGCAGCGCCCGCCACGAGCCGCCGCCGCTGGACGAGGAGCACGCCCGCTGCCCGCGCTGCGATGCGGCCCTGCGGGTGACGCCGCAGGTCGGCGTCTTCGGACGATCGGTCAGCCTGGCCTGCCCGGCCGGCCACGGCCTGGCGCAGCGTGATGGCGCGCTGCTGGCCTCGCGCGGCCTGTTCCGCACGCTCACGCTCGACGAACGGGTGTGGCTGTCGACCGAGCGGCGGCAACTCGCCTGCCTGCCCTGCGGCGCGCCCCTGACGGGCGAAGCGGACCACTGCACCCAGTGCGGCAGTCCGGCCACGGTGTTCGACCTGCAGCGCCTGTCCGCGGCGCTGGGCCTGCGCGGCGCGGCAGACGGCGGCGACGTGCCGGTGGACACCTGGCCCTGCCCGGGGTGCGGTGCGCCGCTGGACGTCACCCGGCAGGTGGCGTGCCCTCAGTGCCGGCGGCCGGTCCTGGCGCAATCGGCGAGCGAGTTGCTGCCGTTGCTGGAACAGGCGGAAACGAACCAGCGCAAGCGCACCCGCCAGGCCACCGAGCGGCTGCTGGCGGCCGGTCCACGGATCGAGCACTGGAGCGCCTACCGCCTCAGCGGCCGCGAGGAGCACCGCGCCGCGCTGGAGAAACTGGACGTCCGCTTCTGGCAGCGATGGCGCTGGCTGGTGGGCGCTGCCGCCGTGCTCGGTCTTCTGGCATGGTGCAGCTCGCGATGAACAGCCTGGCGAAACGAGCCCTCTCGATCTTCTCTGTCGCATTCGTCTGCGTCGGCACGACGCTGGCCGCACCGACGGGCCAGGGTGGCGGTGCGGTGGGCCCGGTGGCCCTGGACAGCCCGGCCTGGCGCGACCTGATGGATCAGCCGGCGGCCCAGACCGACACGATGAACTTCCACGCTGCGGCCCTTGCCGGCCGCTGGGGCCGGCCGGGCGAAGCAGCGGCGTTGCGCGACCACCTGCTGGCGATGCATGGCCAGGCACTGGCGGGCGCGACGGTTCGCGGCTCGCTCGGCGACCGGGTGGCCGAGCCGCCGCCGGCGCACGGTGCCATCCAGGCCGCCTGGTCGGCCGGGCTGGAACAGGCCTGGCCACGCATCGACTGGCAGGCCGCTCCACCCCCCTCGATGCTGCCTGCCAGTGCCGCGGCGCGTTCCGCCCGACCGGGCTTCTGGCGACTGCCCGACGGCAGGCTCAGCGCCCATGCCTCGGTGCGCAACCGGTCTCGCTTCGTGATCGCGCTGGCCGGACCGGCGTACCTGGAACTGGAGTCCGGCCGCACGCGCCTGATGCTCGTCTGCACGTCGACCGGCGGCGCACGGCGCTGGATGCCCGACCAGAGCGGTAGCCTGTGGTGCACCAGCACGGGCTCGGTTTCCGACGCCGCACTGGCGGACGTGGCCGATGGCGCGCCGCGATGGAACGTCGCACTGCCGAGCGACGCCATGGGCTGGAACGGCTGGGCCGAGCAGCTGGCCGGTCCGGTCGGCCCGGACGTCCGGCGCCTGATCACGCAACGCTCTCACTGCCGCGACCAGTTCAACTGCCGTGACGGGCGGATCCCGACCAGTGACGAGCTGGCCGCGCAGGTCCAGGAACGACTTGCCCGCGAGGGCGCCGAGCGAACGCAGCGAGACCAGAGTCGCCTGCGCGCCGACAGACTGTGGATGCTGGCGGCCCTGCTCGGCGGCTTTGCGGTCTACGTGCTGATCGCGCGCGCCGTGGGAACGGCGATGGCCACCGGCGCCAGCATCGTGCTGGTGACCGGTGCGAGCCTGGCGCTGTTCAATGCCGCGCGCGGAGGCGGTGGCTGGGGCGCGCTCGCCTTGATGTTCGTCTCCATGGCAACGCTGGTGTACGGCGTGCTGGCCGCGTTCGCCTTCCGCTGGCTGTACCGGCGCTTCTTCGCGCGGGGCTGAGCGCGCGACGCCGCCGGACGCCCAGCGCAGCCGCCCTGTAGCATCGCCCTCCCGAACTCCGTTGCGACCCCAGCCTGCCGTGAAACTCGCCACCTGGAACGTCAACTCCCTGTCCGTTCGCCTGCCGCAGCTGCTGGCCTGGCTGGCCGAACATCCGGTCGATGCGATCGTGCTGCAGGAAACCAAGCTCACGGACGACAAGTTTCCGCACGCCGAGCTGGAGGCTGCGGGCTACCGCGCGCAGTGGTTCGGCCAGCGCACCTACAACGGCGTGGCTCTGCTCAGCCGCAGCGAGGCTGGCGAGGTCGTGCGCAACATCCCCGGCTTCGACGACGAGCAGGCCCGCGTGATCGCCGGCACCACCGCCGGCATCCGCGTGATCGGCGCCTACTTCCCCAACGGCCAGGCGCCGGACAGCGACAAGTTCGCCTACAAGATGCGCTGGCTCGACGCGCTGTGCGACTGGGTGCGTGCCGAACTGGCCGCGCATCCGCAGCTGGTGCTGATGGGCGACTTCAACATCGCTCCGGAAGACCGCGACGTCTACGACCCGGTCGCCTGGGCCGGGCAGATCCACTGCACGCCGCAGGAGCGAGAGCATTTCCGGGCGCTCGTCGCGCTCGGCCTGCACGACGCCTTCCGGCTCTTCGAGCAGCCACCGAAGAGCTGGAGCTGGTGGGACTACCGCAACCTGGCCTTCCGCAAGAACCAGGGGCTGCGCATCGATCACATCCTGGTCAGCGAGGCGCTGCGACCACGCGTGAGCGCCTGCAGCATCGACAAGGCGCCGCGCAAGAACGAGCGACCCAGCGACCACGCGCCGGTGGTCGTCGAGCTGGCGGACTGAAGAAGCGCAGCGGGCCGAGCGCCGGGCCGCTCCCAAGCCGGCCCGCGATCCCCTCGGGGGATCGTCCGCCGTACTCGGCGGACGAGGGGCTCCATCCTCAATCGTCCAGGCCCAGTTCCTGGATCTTGCGCGTGATCGTGTTGCGGCCGATGCCGAGCTTGTGCGCCGCCTCGATGCGGCGGCCGCGGGTGATGTCCAGCGCGGTATGGATCATGCGCGCCTCGAACTTGCGCGTGAGCGCGTCCCAGACCTCGGGCGCGCCGGCCTGAAGCATCTGCCGGGCTTCCAGCTCGAGGCCCGACAGCCAGTCGCCATCCGCCGCCATGGACGGCACCGCGCCACCGTTGGCGGCTGCCGCCACCGGCGGCACCGCGGCCAGGGCCGTCGCGGGCGCTGCCAGCGGCGCCTCGGCGGGCGCAGCGGCCACGGGCGCCTCGCCGCCCATCAGCTCCGGCGGCAGATCCTTGGCCTCGATCACCTGCGCCGGCGCCATCACCGTCAGCCAGTGGCAAATGTTCTCGAGCTGCCGCACGTTGCCGGGGAAGTCGAACTTCATCAGCCGCGCCAGCGCCGCATCGGTGATGCGCTTGGCCTCGACGCCGAGTTCCTTGGCGCTCTTGCTCAGGAAGAACTTCGCCAGCGCCGGGATGTCCTCGCGCCGCTCGCGCAGGGCGGGCAGGCGCAGCCGGATGACGTTGAGGCGGTGGAACAGGTCTTCGCGGAACACGCCCTGGCGGACGCGGTCCTCCAGGTTCTGGTGGGTGGCGGCGATCACGCGCACGTTGGCGCGCATCGGGCTGTGGCCACCGACGCGGTAGAACTGGCCGTCCGACAGCACGCGCAGCAGCCGCGTCTGCAGGTCGAAGGGCATGTCGCCGATCTCGTCGAGGAACAGCGTGCCGCCATCGGCCTGCTCGAAGCGGCCGCGCCGCGTGGTCTGCGCGCCGGTGAAGGCGCCGCGCTCGTGGCCGAACAACTCGCTCTCGAGCAGGTCCTTCGGAATCGCCGCGGTGTTGATGGCGACGAAGGGGCCGCTGGCACGCGGGCTGTGCTTGTGCAGCGCATGCGCCACCAGCTCCTTGCCGGTGCCCGATTCGCCGGTGATCAGCACCGTGACGTGGCTCTGGCTGAGCCGGCCGATGGCGCGGAAGACGTCCTGCATCGCCGGCGCCTGCCCGAGCATCTCGGGCATCTGCGCCTGCGCGGCGTCGCGCACCTCCTCGCGCAGGCTCTCGTCGACGGCGCGGCGGATCAGTTCCACCGCCTTGGGCACGTCGAAGGGCTTGGGCAGGTACTCGAAGGCGCCTCCCTGGAAAGCGCTGACCGCGCTGTCGAGGTCGGAGTAGGCGGTCATGATGATGACCGGCAGGCCGGGGTGGCGCTCCTTCACCTTGGTCAGCAACTCGATGCCCGAGCCGCCGGGCATGCGGATGTCGGAGACGAGCACCTGCGGCTCGTCGTCCTCCATCGCGGCGAGCACGTCGCGCGGGTTGGTGAAGCTGCGCACGGCCAGTTCCTCCCGCGCCAGCGCCTTCTCGAGCACGAAGCGGATGGATTGGTCGTCGTCAACGATCCAGATGGGTTTCATGCCCTGCCTGTGGTGACCACCCTAACCGCTTCGACGCGGCGGCTCAGGGCAGCGGAATCAAGATCTTGAACAGCGTCCTGCCCGGTTCGCTCTCGCACTCGATCGTGCCCTGGTGTTGCTGCACGAAGGTCTGCGCCAGCGTGAGCCCCAGTCCCGAACCTCCTTCACGCCCCGACACCAGCGGATAGAAGATGTGCTCGCGGATGGACTCGGGCACGCCCGGGCCGTTGTCCTCGATATGCAATTCCAGTGCCAGACGATAGCGCTGCTTGCCCAGCGTGACCTGCCGCGCGATGCGCGTGCGCAGCGTGATCACCGCGTCGCCGGCGGCAATGCGCTCGGCCAGCGCCTGCGCGGCGTTGTGGGCAATGTTGAGCACGGCCTGGATCAGCTGCTCGCGGTCGCCACGGAAGTCGGGAATGGAGACGTCGTAGTCGCGCTCGACCACCAGCCCGCGCGGGAACTCCGCCATGATCAGCGAGCGCACCCGCTCGCACACCTCGTGGATGTTGACGTCGCTGACCACGTGCGGCTTGCGGTGTGGCGCCAGCAGCCGGTCGACCAGCGCCTGCAGGCGGTCGGCCTCGTTGATGATGACCTGCGTGTACTCGGTCAGCGCGCGGCTTTCGACCTCCATCTCGAGCAGCTGCGCCGCGCCGCGGATGCCGCCCAGCGGATTCTTGATCTCGTGAGCGAGGTTGCGGATCAGTTCCTTGTTGGCCTTGGCCTGGTCGAGCGCGCGCTCCTCGCGGTCCTGCCGGGTCTGCTGCTCGATCTCCACCAGCTCCAGCAGCACGTGCGGCGTGCCGTCCATCTGCGTCACGATGGCGTGCACCGGCAGCGCGTCGCCGCCGGTCGGGCCGGGGCGGCGCAGCAGCGTCTCCATGCGGCTGGTGGAGAACTCGTTGCGCGCCACCGCCGCCACCGTCTCGCGCAGCGTGCCGGCGTCGACGAACCAGTCGAACAGCGAGCCCCGCTGCACGCTGCGCCGCGACAGGCCGAGCACGTTCTCGAACGAAGCGTTGGCGAACACGCAGCGCCCTTCGGGCGAGACCACGGCCACCATGGTGGCGAGGTGATCGAAGGCGGCATAGGCCCCGGCGTCGGCCGCGGCATCAGGTGCAGGCGGCAACGCGGCTTTCTTCACGAGGGCGGCAGCTTGGCCAGTTCGCGCTTGATGGCGGCGATGTCGCTTTCCTTGCGCGAGATGGCGGCCTTCATCTCGGCCACGCGGTCGAGGTACTTCTGGTAGTTGCGCTCATCGCCGCGGCGCTCGGGCTCTCCGTTGTTGTAGTCCTTCTGCAGCTGCGCGAGCTTCTCCTCTTCCTTCTTCAGCTCGGTCTCGAGGATGCGGCGGGCGTCGCCGTCGCGGGCACGCTGCTGGGCCGGGTCGACCTTGGCATCGGCCGGGCGCGGGCCGCTGGCGGCCGGCACCGGCGTGCCGTTGCGCGGCCGTGGCCCCTGGATCACGGTGATCGGCGCGCCGTCCAGCGGCTTGCAGCCCTTGGCCTCGGCCTCCTTGGCGCTGATGTCGGCGCTGCTCGTGTACACGTTGCCCGGGCAGCGGTAGACGGTGGCGCCTTGTGCGGCGGCCGTCGCGGGCCACAGCGAAGGTGCGATCAGCAGGGCCAGGAGGCTGGGGAGGAAACGGTGCATGCGGCGGACTCCTTGCCTGCACAACGCCGCAGCGGAAGTTGCGGCGTACAGGCGGCGTGGGGCGATTGTCGCCCACGGTCGGTGCATCGCAGCCCCGGAGAAGTTCCAGAAAAAAGGGACGGCCGCGGCCGTCCCTTCATCCCTGCGTGAAAAGCTCACAGGGCGTAGTACATGTCGAACTCGACCGGGTGGGTCGTCATGCGGAAGCGCTGCACCTCCTGCATCTTCAGGTCGATGTAGGCGTCGAGGTAGGCGTCGGTGAACACGCCGCCCTTGGTCAGGAAGGCGCGGTCCTTGTCGAGGTACTCGAGGGCCTGGTCCAGGCTGTGGCACACGGTCGGGATCTTCGCGTCCTCTTCCGGCGGCAGGTGGTACAGGTCCTTGGTGGCGGCCTCGCCCGGGTGGATCTTGTTCTCCACGCCGTCCAGGCCGGCCATCATCAGTGCCGAGAAGCACAGGTAAGGGTTGGCCGAGGGATCGGGGAAACGCGCCTCGATGCGGCGGCCCTTGGGGTTCGCCACGTGCGGGATGCGGATGGAGGCCGAGCGGTTGCGCGAGCTGTAGGCCAGCTTCACCGGGGCTTCGAAGCCGGGCACCAGGCGCTTGTAGCTGTTGGTACCGGGGTTGGTGATGGCGTTCAGCGCACGGGCGTGCTTGATGATGCCGCCGATGTAGTACAGCGCAAACTCCGACAGGCCCGCATAGCCGTCGCCGGCGAACAGGTTCTTGCCGTCCTTCCACACCGACTGGTGCACGTGCATGCCGCTGCCGTTGTCGCCCACGATCGGCTTGGGCATGAAGGTGGCCGTCTTGCCGTAGGCGGCGGCGACGTTCTGGATGATGTACTTCTGCAGCTGCAGCCAGTCGGCGCGCTGCACCAGCGTGCTGAACTTGGTGCCGATCTCCATCTGGCCGGCGTTGGCGACCTCGTGGTGGTGCACCTCGACCGGGATGCCCATCGACTCGAGGATCAGGCACATCTCCGAGCGCAGGTCCTGGCCACTGTCGACCGGGGGCACCGGGAAGTAGCCGCCCTTGACGGTCGGGCGGTAGCCGCTGTTGCCGTGCTCGTAGTCCTTGCCGGTGTTCCAGGCGCCTTCCTCGGACTCGATCTTCACGAAGCAGCCGGACATGTCGACATTCCAGCGCACGCTGTCGAAGATGAAGAACTCGGGCTCGGGGCCGAAGTAGGCGGCATCGCCCAGGCCGGAGGACTTCATGTAGGCCTCGGCACGCTTGGCCAGCGAGCGCGGGTCGCGCTCATAGGGCTTGCCGTCGCTGGGCTCGAGCACGTCGCAGGTCAGGATCAGCGTCGGCTCTTCGAAGAACGGGTCGATGTTGGCGGTGTTCGGGTCCGGCATCAGCAGCATGTCGGAGGCCTCGATGCCCTTCCAGCCGGCGATCGAGGAACCGTCGAAGGCGTGACCCGAGCTGAACTTGTCCTCATCGAAAGCGGAGACAGGCACGGACACGTGCTGCTCCTTGCCGCGGGTGTCGGTGAAGCGGAAGTCGACGAACTTGACTTCGTTCTCCTTCACCATCTTCATCACGTCGGCGACGGTCTTGGCCATCAAAGATCTCCTGGCAGGCTGCTGGTGGGTGGGTTGACTGGTTTTCGTGGTTGCCCCGCGGCCATGGCCGGGTGCCGAAAAGCGCACAGGAATGTAGCAGAAGGCATGCCAGCAACCCGGCCTGAGGCACCGGGGCCTGCTGCGCCCGTCACGAGCCAGTGACGCACCAAAACAAAGCGCCTCAAGGCGCTCTTATGGTGCGTCATTTGGCGTCATCAACGCACCAATTCGGGGCCCAGATCGGCGCCGTGCTGGCCCAGGCCGGCGAGCAGCGCGCCGTAGGCCTCGTCCAGGCGCGCGGCGTCACCCTTCACGCCGAGCTCGATGTGCCGCCCCCACTGCGGATGGTCGACGCTGGGCAGGCTGAAGACCTTGATGCCGGCGAAGCGGCTTTCGATGTCTTCCATCAGCGGCGTGAGCGTGGCCTCCATCGCGCCGAAGACGATCACCGACTTCTCGCGCAGCGCCACCTGCCGGTGTGCGCCCGCGCAGTGCCGGTCGAGCACCCACTCGATCATCGGCCAGGCCATCACCGGAAAGCCCGGCACGAAGAACACCCCGCCCGCGCCCTCGCCGGGGTGCAGGCTGAAGCCGGCGATCTTGTTGTAGGGGTTGGGGATGATTCGCGCACCTTCGGGGAAGACGCCCATGTTGAGCCGATGCACGTTGTCGGGCCGGTCGGGCTCGTAGGGCACGCCCTGCTCACGCGCGACGTCCTGCATGCGCTCGCGGATCAGTTCGGCGGCCTGCGGGTGCAGTTGCAGCGGAACGCCGAGCGCGCGGGCCGCGCACTGGCGCGTGTGATCGTCGGGCGTGGCGCCGATGCCGCCGCAGGAGAACACCACGTCGCCGGCGCGCGCCGCGGCCAGTGCGTCGCGCAGGTCGGCGGTGATGCGCCCGGGGTCGTCGCCCACGTAGCGCGCCCAGGCCAGCGACAGGCCGCGTGCGGCCAGCAGGTCGATGACCTTGGACAGGTGCTTGTCGGCGCGCTTTCCGGAGAGGATCTCGTCGCCGATGATGATCAGGCCGAAGTTCATGGCGGGGGCAGCATCTCGAGGGTGGGAAACGGCGGCGGCGCAGGCACCGGAGGCGGCGGTGGCTCGCGTTCCAGCCGCAAAGCCTCCAGCGCCGCGAGGGCGAAGTGCGCAAACCACAGCGCCGCGAAGGCGAACACCAGCGTGTAGATCCAGATCGCCGCCGGCACCAGCACGGGTGCCAGCGCGACGAACATCACCCCCGACGCCCAGACGATGCCCGGCGCGGCGCCGAGCAGGCCGGCGAGCACGCCCATGGCCAGCAGCGCCGGGCGGTGGCGACGGATCAGTTCGTGGCGCTCCTCGCGGCTGGCGTGCTCGGCCAGCACGTCGTAGCTGAGCACGCGGTAGGTCAGCCAGCCCCAGATCAGCGGCGGGATCACCAGCACGAGCGGCGGCACCAGCCACAGCGGCACCGACAGCAGCATCACCACCAGTGCCAGCAGCGTGGCCAGCAGCGAGCCCAGCGCCCCGCGCCACAGCGAGCCGCCGTGGCGGCGCTCCAGCGTCGGAAAGCGCCGTTCGGCCACCAGCTGCAGCATCGAGGGCGTCATCAGGACCGACACCGCCAGCAGCGCCACGATCACGATCACCGGCGTGGCGAGGAAGACGATGATCAACGGCGCCAGGGCCGACTTCAGGCCGCCGAGGTCGAAGCGCTCCAGCCAGGTGAAGAAGGTGGTCACCAGCGACCAGCCCTCGAGCGTGGCGTTCACCGCATCGATGGCGCGGTCCCAGAACAGGTAGCCCAGGCCGAGCGCAGCCACCACCATCAGCACCAGCGGCAGCACCGACAGCGCGATCACCCGCGGGTGCAGGCAGTAGGCGGCGGCGCGCCAGAAGGCGTCGAGCATCTGCCGCATCAGCGCCCCACGAGGCGACGCAGACCCAGCCACTGCTGGCGCCAGAAGCTGCGGCCGTAGTCGCGCCCGTGCTCGACCTGGTCGCGGATGCCGGTGGGCTCGTAGCGGTCGTCGAAGCGGGCTGTTCGGAAGATCATGTCCCAGACAGGGAAAAGCACGGCGTAATTGTGGCCTCCCAGCGAACCGCGCCCGCGCGACTCGTGACCCAGGCCGATGGCGTGGTGGAGGCGGTGAAAGCGCGGCGAGACCAGCACACGCTCGAAGACCGGACCGAAGCTCAGCCGCACGTTGGCATGCGACAGGCTCTCGACCAGCTGCGTGCAGGCCACCACGACCACGAACTGCGCCGGCGCGATGCCGATGCCCCGCGCCACCAGCACGATGATCGCGTCACGGATCAGGTCGTCGAGCAGGTGGTTGCGGTTGTCGCTCCAGCGGGTCATCTGCCGCTGGCTGTGGTGCACGGCATGCAGCGCCCACCACCAGCGCACGCCGTGCTGGCCACGGTGGATGAAGTAGTCCACCAGGTCGAACACCAGCAGGTAGGCCAGCAGCGCGAACCACGCGCTGTCGCTGACGCCCGGCCACCACGGCGCGATCGCCTGGTCGAGCTGCCACGCCGGCACGCTGGCCAGCCGCAGTTCGGTGAACAGCGCATTCCACACCGGCTCGACGGCGAAGAACAGCACGAGGCGGAACAAGCCGAGCCGGTGGATCAGCGTGTAGACGATGTCCAGGCGCACGGCGGTGCGGTCGGTCACGGGCTCCACCGGACGCCAGCGTTCGAGGGCGCCGAAGACCAGCGCGATGACGGCGATCTGCAGCAGCCCGACGAGCAGCCAGCCGGTGCCGGCATAGGCGTCCTCGAGCAAATTGCCGATGCCCAGCCAGAAGGCCAGCGGCTGCACGGCACCTTCGAACAAGGTTTGCTGCAGGTGGCCGAAGGCATCGCCGATCTGCTGGAGCAGGGCGTCGATCATCGCGGTGCGGGCCTCGCCATGGCCTGACGATACGCCGGGTGTTCGCGCAGCGTCGCGAAGCAGAAGCCACGCGCCTTCAGGCCTTCGATCAGCGGTTCCAGCACCGCCGGCGCCCACGGATCCTGGCGCGACCAGATGCCCAGGTGGGCGAGCAGGATGTCGCCGCGGCGGATGTCGCGCAGCGCGCGCTCGAGCAGCTTCGGATTCGGGTACTGGTCGCTCGGAAGCTCGTCGCCGAGGAAGCCGGCCGAGCTCCAGGGCACGTGCTGCCAGCCGCAGCGCTGCGCGGTCTCGATCAGCGCCTTCGACGCCTTGCCGCCGGGGGCGCGGAACACCGAGCCCATCTCCGCGCCGGTCATCGCATGGAAGCGCGCAGCGCTGCGCTGGACTTCCTCGCAGTACTGCGCGGCGCTCCAGTCGGCCGCGCGGCCGGCGTGCGGCCCGGCGCTGGGCCGCATACGGAAGCCACCGGCACGGTCGGCGAGCCAGTAGACATGGTCGTAGGTATGGGAGCCGAAGGCATGGCCCTCCGCCGCTCGCGCCTTCCACCAAGGCGCCCAGCGGTCGTCGAGGCTGCCGCCGCCGTCGAGCGTCTTCTCGTTGGCGAGGAAGAAGGTGGCCTTCACGCCCTGGCGCTGCAGCACCTCGGCCACCAGCGGCGCCACGCCCATATGGCCGGTGTCGAAGGTCAGGTACAGCGGCTTGTCGCAGGCCTGCGAGCCGCCGGCCTGCGCCGCGCCGGCCAGCATCGCGCCGGCCAGCATCACGCCGGCCAGGAGCAGGCTAGCGGCGCGGAACATGGTCGAGCGTCCACACCCCGTGCGGCGAGCGGCCGACCGGCACCTGCCGAATCACCTGCTTCTTCTCGGTGTCGATCACGCTGAGCCGGCGTGCCCAACGCGAACTGACCAGGATGGTCTTGCCGTCGGAGAGCATGTCCATGCAATCGGGCCCTCCCGGGGCGGGGTAGCTCTCGACGACCGACAGCGTCTGCGTGTCGATCTTGCTGATCGTGTTGGCCACGCGGTTGCTCACGAACAGGTGCCGGCCGTCGCCGCGCGAGCGGAACGCATGAGCACCCTCCCCCGTCTCGATGCGGCGCACCAGCCTCGGCGCGGCGCCAGTCACGTCGTAGACCTCGACGAAGCGGTCGCCGGTCAGCCCCACGAAGAGCAGGCGGTCGTCGGGCGTCAGGTACACGTCGGCAGGCATCTTGCCCACTGCAACGCGCCAGCGCGGCTTCTGGTTGGCCAGGTCGACCGCCAGCAGTTCGTCGCTGTCCTGCAGCGAGGCGAACACCGTGCTGCTGCGCGAGTCGATCGCCAGGTGGCTGGGCGTGCGTGCGGCCGGCACGCGGGCGGCGAGCTTCAGCGGCTCGGCCGCCTGAAGGCCTTCCCAGCGGTAGATGTCGATGTGGTTGAGCCGGTTCGCCGCAGTGACGAGCCACTTCATGTCGGGCGAGAAGCGCAGGTGGTACGGGTCCGAGACACCGGTGATGGTGCGCTGCACCTGCGCCGTGGCCGGATCGACCAGCGTCAGCGAGTCGCTCAGCGCATTGGCCACCAGCAGCGAGCGCTCGTCCGGGCTCAGATAGAGGTGGTGCGGCTCCTTGCCCGTCGGAATGCGCCTTGTCTCCGTCCAGCTGCGCGGATCGATCACGCTGATCGTCGCGTCCAGCGAATTGAGCACGAACACCGGCCGGGCGGGCGCATCCGCGGCATGTGCCGCATGCGCGAACGCCACCCCGGCCAGCGCGGCCGCGGCGATCAGCGAACGGCGCCTCACTCGTCGTCGCCGCCGAGCACGCCGCCGAGGATGCCGCCGGTGCCGAAGCCGCCGAGCACGGAACCCTCGCCGCGGCCGCCGCCGCCGGTCTGCGGCGCCGCCGCGAAGACCCGCGAGGCCAGGCGCGAGAACGGCAGGCTCTGCAGCCAGACCGTGCCCGGTCCGGTGAGCTTGGCGAAGAACAGGCCCTCGCCACCGAACAGCGCCGTCTTGATCTTGCCGACGTACTGGATCTCGAAGTTCACGTTCGGCGTCATCGCCACCACGCAGCCGGTGTCGACCAGCAGCGTCTGGCCAGCCTGCAGTTCGCGCTTGACCACGGTGCCGCCGGCGTGCACGAAGGCCAGGCCGTCACCCTCGAGCTTCTGCATGATGAAGCCCTCGCCGCCGAAGAAGCCCACCGAGAGCTTCTGCTGGAGGTAGATGCCCAGCGAGACGCCGCGCGCCGCGCAGAGGAAGGAATCCTTCTGGCAGATCAGCATGCCGCCCATCTGGCGCAGGTCCATCGGCAGGATCTTGCCGGGGTACGGGGCGGCGAAGGCCACGCGCTGCTTGCCGCGCGCCTGGTTGGTGTAGACGGTGGTGAACAGCGACTCGCCGGTGACCAGGCGCTTGCCCGCCCCGAGCAGCTTGCCGAAGAAACCACCCTGCTGAGGCCCGCCGTCGCCGAACACCGTGTCCATCTGGATGCCGGCGTCCATGAACATCAGGCTGCCGGCCTCGCCGACCGCCGCTTCGCCGGGATCGAGCTCGACCTCGACGAACTGCATCTCCGAACCCTTGATCTCGAAATCCACCACGTCCATGGCCATGTTCTGCTTCTCCTTGATGCGCAACAACCGAAGGCGCGCGATGGTAGCGATTCTCCCAGACCCCTAACACGATCCCCCCAAAGAGGTAACGCACACCGAACGCCCCGCCACCACAATGGCACGGCTGCGTTGCGCCATGACACTCCACCTGCCCACCCTGCTGACCGTCTGCGTCGCCGCGCTGGCCACCTCGGCCGGCGTGATGACGCTGCACGCCGCCACGCAGCGCACCTGCCGGGGCTTCGCCTGGTGGGTGGTGGCGCAGTGGCTGCTGGCGCTGGGCTGCCTGCTGCAGCTGTTCCGCGACAGCGCGCCGGAAGCGCTGCCGCTGGCCAATCTGCTGCTGCTGCAGTGGCCGATCACGGTGCTGGCCGGCATGCGCCGCTTCAGCGCGCGCCAGCCCAGCCGCGTGCCGGTCGTGGCCGACTGGCTGCTGCTGGCGCTGGCCTGGCTGGTCTGGCTGGCCACCTGGGCGGCGGACGGCTCGCTCGCGGCACGGGTGATCGCCTTCGCCGGTGGCGCGGCCGTGCTACACCTCTACGGCGCCGCCACCCTGTGGCACATGACGGAGTCGCGCGGCAGCACCGCGATCAAGCTGCTGATCGGCCTGGAAGCGGCGGCCGCCGCGCTGCAGGCCTTGCGCGTCGGCTTCGCGCTGGCCGGGCCGGTCGACGCCAGCGGCGAACAGCTGCTGCTGGCCAGCGGCTTGGTGGTGCTGGTGTCGTCCCTGGTGCTGGTCTACCTCGCCCTGATGCTGGCTGCCGAGCGCCGCGAGGCCAGCCTCCACGAAGTCCACCGGCAACTGCGCTTCCTGGCCGACATCGACGTGCTCACCCGGGTGCCCAACCGTCGGCACTTCCACGAACTGGCGGCGAAGACGCTGGCCGACGGCGCGCCCGCGCCCTGCGCGCTGCTGATGTTCGACGTCGACCACTTCAAGCGCATCAACGACCTGCTCGGCCACGCCAGCGGCGACGAGGCACTGCGCCAGGTCGCCCGCTGCCTGCGCGACTCGCTGCGCGCACAGGACGTGGCCGGCCGGCTCGGCGGCGACGAGTTCGCGGCGCTGTTGCCGGGCACCGGCATCGACGACGCCATGACCGTGGCCGGACGCATCGTCGGGCAGCTGGCCGACCGCCAGGTGGCGCCGGGCATCGTGCCCCTGAGCCTGAGCTTCGGCATCGTGGAGCTGCACGACGGCGAATCGATCGACGAGGCGCTGCGCCGCGCCGACCGGGCGCTGTACGAGGCCAAGCGCCAGGGGCGCAGCCGCGCCGTGACCGCCTTCGGGCCCGAAGACCAGCCGGTGTTCGGCGAAAGCCGCTCGCTGGGACTCAGCGGCTTCTGAGGCAGACGCGCGCCGGCAGGACGATAGACTGGGGCATGCCCGTGCCCGACAACGATTCCGAGACCCTGCAGGCCGCCGACGACGGTCCTCGCCCCGGCGACAGCTATGTCCAGTCTTTCGCGCGCGGCCTGGCGGTGATCCGCTCCTTCGACGCCCGCGCGCCGCAGCAGA
>VFQN01001715.1_pt1 | contig 35637 bp, 27 predicted proteins | sample 3512371 | NCBI WGS metagenome assembly VFQN01 (sample SAMN10412370, study PRJNA504923) | tailings metagenome | isolation source: Replicate 2 from Balatoc abandoned mine | place: Philippines: Itogon, Benguet | collected 2017-08-28 | reverse complement strand
CGTCGAGCAAGGCCATGATCCGGAATACGTCCGGATACCGGTTGACCGCTTCCTGCGCATAGTCGGTGCGCATGCCCTCGATGCTCGGGGGCACGATGATCGTACGGTCGACACCCGAGCCCTTGTAGAGCTCCATATAGCGCTCGATCGTGAACGGCTCTTTGAGCTGGGCGGTCTTGCCGGGAACCCAGGGGCGGTAGGGCCGGGATTCCAGCCACATGTGAATCTGGCAATCGACGACCAACCGCTTGGCGGCAGCCCCGCCCTTGGTGCTGCCCGTTTCTGCCGCGAGAGCAGGGACAGCACCGGCGACCGCCAGGCCCATCGCTCCCATTGCAAGATCCCTACGCGAAATATTGGTCATGGTTCACTCTCACCTTGTTGATTGAATGTGCCGGAGGTGTGCAGGGGAGCCGTTCCCCGCTCCTCTTTCCGGGTGTCAGAAGTTCGCCGAAAGGCGCACGCCATAGGTGCGCGGAGCGCCGAACTGGTAGATGAGCGTTCCATTGGCGAACGAGGTGTTCGCCGCCGTAAGCACGACGCTGTTCGTCAGGTTGCGAACGAACGCCTGAATGCTCCATTTGTCGTTGGGCGCCGAATAGGTGATATTCGCATCGATATTCTCGTACGGCGCCTGCCGATCGTTGGCCCGATTGAAGAATGTCAGGTAGGACTCGGAGCGATATTGCGCCTGGACCCGTGGCGTCAGAACGCCGCCATTCGCAAATTCGAACCGGTGTTCCAGACCTCCTTGAATCACCCACTTCGGCGACTGGATCAACTGGTTACCGCGGAGGCTGACGTTGTTCGCGCCGACGGCGACCGCGAAATTGCGAAACTTCGCGTCAAGATAATTGACCGAAAGATCGAGCTTGGTGGATTCGCCGATATCCCAGGTCGCCTGCGCCTCGATGCCTTTGAGGCGTGACGAACCGGCATTGACGACCGCCGTTGAGCCAGCGTTCGGGGTGCCCGGCGGAAGGGTCTGGCTTACCTGCTGGTTGGTATAGTCATAGAGGAACGCGGACAGGTTCAGCTGGAGTTGGTTGTCGAAGAAACGGTTCTTCGAGCCGATTTCGTAAGCGATGAGCGTTTCGGGTCCATAAGCATTGATCGACGTGAAGCCCCCCGACTTATAGCCCTTGTCCACTTTCGCATAAACGAGATTTCTCGGCGTCGCCTGATAGTCGATGCCGAAATGCCAAGAAACATTGCTGTCCGAAGAGCGGCTCGCGGCCGTCTCCGGAATAAAGGTCAAAGGCACGGTATTGGTAGCCACCTGCGCCGCCGGCGGGTTGAGGCTTACCGAGGCGAACCGCCCGCCGGTACGCTGCTTTTTGTCCTCCGAGTAGCGGATCCCCGCACTGACCTTCAGCTCGTCGGTGATATTGTAAGATGCCTGGCCGAAGGCGGCCTTGGACTCGACGTCGACATTGTAGAGGAAGTTCCGCAGGATGACCGGAACGCCGAACGGATACAGGAAATTCTGCGACGCGATGTCGAGATCCTGCTTGTAATAGAACACGCCGCCCTGCCAGAAAAAGGGGCCGTCCGAATTCGACGACAAGCGGAACTCATGGCTCATGTCATCGGAATATTCCCCGCGCCGGAACATGTAGGAACGGGTATCGACGCCGTCATTATCGTAAAGATGATCGATATCGAGGCCGACATAGCCAAACAGGTACGATGCGGTGACAGGCCCGAGGTCATAGTCGACCTCGGCCAGAAGATTGATCCTGTCGATGTTGTTGTCGCCGGGTTCATTGAGAGGGAAACGCTTGGTTTCGCTGAACTTCGTGGGCGCCTCGGGACGAGTGGTCGGGAAACCCGCCAACATCGCGCCGGTTCCGCCCTGCTTGATATAGGTACCCGAAAGAAGGACCTTCAGACGGTCCGTCGGCGTCCAGAGGAACTGCAGGCGCGCACCCGAAGTCGACTCGTCGTCGCTTCGCGTATTGGCCCGGTTTCCTGCTGCGCCGACGCCCGGAATAGTCGTTGCAGGATTGCCTGTCGACGGAAGCGAGGTGTCGCGAAAGCCATCGCGATGGCGGCTGATGAAGGAAGCCCGCATCGCGAGGGTCTCGGACAGCGGCACGTTGATCGCCGCTTCGCCGATCAGTTGGTTATAATTTCCATAAGTCAGCGACGCATAGCCGCCGAACTCTTGCGTCGGCCGCTTCGTGATGAGATTGACCACCCCGCCCGTGGCGTTGCGGCCATAGAGCGTTCCCTGCGGACCGCGGAGCACCTCGATGCGATCGAGGTCGAAAAAGGCCGCGTTCATGCCTGCGGGCCGTTGCAGGAAAATGCCGTCCAGATTGATCGCTACCGCCGGATCCCCGATCTCGGTGGTATCGCGGCTCGAGACACCACGAACCGACACGATCGTCGATGACTGAAAGGCGCCGATGGTGACGCCAGGCGCTATCGTCTGGAGCTGCGCGATGTCGTTGATGCCGCTGCGCCGAAGCTCATCCCCGCCCACGACGTCCAGTGCGATCGCGGTCTTCTGGGCGGTGCTCTGGCGACGCTCGGCGGTTACGATAATATCGGTTGAATCGACGGTCTCGGGTGCCAGCGCGGGGTCGGGGGCGTCCTGGGCTTGCGCCGCAACGCCGAACGGAAGGCTCAATGCCAGCGCTGATACGCAAATCGACAAACGTGAATTCATGTGCCCGTCCTCTCTATTGGCGTATCGATCATCTCGTAATCGATATCATTGGTGGTGAGGCCTAATGTAATCCATTCCATAATGTCAAACAGAAATTCACTTGTGCGCTGCAGCACGAATGCAGCATTCCGTAGCGGATTCGGCGCGATCGCAACCCAGATCCCTGGTCGGCGGACACTCGCGGGGCGCGCGACTAATGACTTTAAGTAACTGATATTGAGATATTTTAATCCATGCCACCCACCCGCTTCCCGGCTTGAGCAGGTATGATCCTGTCTCGTGCGAACGTCCCAATGCGGAGGGAATCAGCCCTGTTGCATCAACAGGAATTCGATTGTAAACGATTGCAACAAAATTACAGAAACTGACGACGGAGAGGTATGCGATGGGGGTCAAGACTCGACTGTTCATCCTGATGGCGCTGCAGCTCGCCATCTGGGGCGCGTGGGCGCCGAAGCTCTTTCCCTATATGGGAATGCTTGGCTTCGAACCTTGGCAGATGTCTCTGGTCGGCAGTGCGTGGGGGATCGCCAGCGTGGCCGGCATATTCTTCTCGAACCAGTTCGCGGACCGGAGCTTCGCCGCGGAGAAATTTCTTGCGGGCAGCCACCTCCTTGGCGGACTCGCGCTTCTCGGTTGCGCTTTCGTTACGGATTTCTGGCCTTTCTTCCTTTGTTTCCTTGCCTTCAGCATCGTCTATGTTCCGACGCTGTCGGTCTCGAATTCGATCGCTTTTGCGAACCTTGCCGACCCGGCGCGGGATTATGGCGCCGTCCGGATGGGCGGGACCGTGGGATGGGTATTGGTGAGCTGGCCCTTCGTCTTCCTCCTCGGCGCTAAGGCGACTCCGGACCAGGTCCGGTGGATCTTTATGGTCGCTGCCATCGTATCGTTGGCACTCGCCGCATTCAGTCTGTCGCTTCCGCACACGCCTCCCAAGCCCAAGGACGAAGCGGCTGATCCGCTCGCATGGCGAAAAGCCATCCGCCTTCTCGGGGTTCCGTTCATCGGGGTGCTGTTCCTAGTCACCTTTATCGATAGCGTTGTCCACAACGGCTATTTCGTCATGGCCGATGCCTTCCTCACGAATCGCGTAGGAATCGGAGGCAATCTCTCGATGGTCGTTCTCAGCCTCGGCCAGATCGCCGAGGTCGCGACCATGTTTGTTCTCGGCCGCGTCCTGGTGCGGCTCGGCTGGAAGGCCACAATCATCATCGGCGTCCTCGGTCATGCGGCACGCTTCCTTGTATTCGCCTTCTGCGCAGACAGCGTTGCGACGATCGTGGCAGTCCAGCTCATTCACGGTATCTGCTACGCATTTTTCTTCGCCACCGTTTACATCTTTGTCGACGACGCCTTCCCGAAGGATGTCCGGTCGAGCGCGCAGGGTCTCTTCAATCTGCTCATCCTGGGCGTCGGGAATGTCGTCGCGAGCTTTCTGTTCCCAAGCCTTATGGCGCGCATGACCGACGCAGCGGGCGAAGTCGATTATGGGCACCTGTTTCTCGTCCCAGCGGGCATGGCGGTTGCCGCGGCCCTCCTCCTTCTCTTGTTCTTTCGCCCGCCGACCCGCGCGCCCAAGGCTGCAGCACTGGAGACTCTCGCATGAGCGCAACCTCTACGACCCGGCCGCTTCGACTCGCCATGGTGGGCGGCGGTCCCGGCTCGCTCATCGGCCCAGTACATCGCATGGCAGCCAAGCTCGACAACCGCTTCGAGCTCGTTGCCGGCGTCTTCAGCAGGGAAGCCACCCGCAATTCGGAGGCGGCCGCCAAGTGGGATGTCGATCCGGCACGGGTCTATAGCGATTATGAGTCGATGCTCGCAGAGGAAGCGGCGCGAGACGACGGCGCCGAGATTGTGGCGGTAGTGACGCCGAACGACTTGCATTTCGCCGTATCGGCCGCCGCGCTACGCGCCGGTTTTCATGTGATGTGCGACAAGCCAGCAACGCTGAGTCTCGCCGAGGCACTCGAGCTGCGCGCATATGTTCAAGCAGCGGGGCGGCTCTATGGTCTCACCTATACCTATACGGGCTACCCAGTGGTTCGCGAGGCCCGCGAAATGATCGCGCGCGGAGATCTCGGCGCAGTCCGCAAGGTAGTCGTCGAATACTCGCAAGGCTGGCTGTCGAACCCCGTCGAACGCCAAGGCAGCAAGCAGGCCGAATGGCGCGCCGACCCGGCGCGCGCCGGCGTTGGAGGCTGCATCGGCGATATCGGGGTTCACGCCTTCAATCTAGCCGAATATCTCACCGGCCACCGTGTCGTATCGCTCCTGCCCGACGTCGCCACGGTTGTACCTGGTCGGACCCTCGACGACGACAGCAACGCGCTACTCCGGTTCGAGGGAGGTGCACGCGGCGTCCTCATTTCGTCACAGATATCGGCTGGCGCCCGCAACGGACTGAAGATTTCGGTCTATGGTGAGACGGGCGGCCTTCACTGGAGCCATGAGCGCCACACGGAGCTCTCTGTCGACTGGCTAGAGGGTCCGAGCCAGACGCTACATGCCGGATCGCCCTACCTCGGCAGCGGAGCCAAAGGCGCCAGCCGCATTCCTTCCGGGCATCCGGAAGGGTTCATCGAAGCCTTCGCCAACATTTACCGCGACATGGCGGACGCGATCGGCGGCGATGCAGAGGCAGCGGCCCGAATCCAGGGAATCGATGAGGGCATTCGCGGCATGGCATTCATCGAGACGGCAATCTTCGGCTCGCGCCAAGGCGCGGGCTGGACGAAACTTGCCGGCCTCTGAGGTGCGGACTCTCAGGGGACCAGGCATCTTCCTGGCACAGTTCATGGGCACGGAGCCGCCCTTCGATCGCCTTGACACGCTCGCCGAGTGGGCGGCGGCGCTTGGCTATGTCGGCGTACAGATACCAAGCGGGCCGTTGTTCGATGTCGAGGCCGCGGCGGACAGCCAGGACTACTGCGACGATATTGCCGGTTTGCTCGCTGACCACGGTCTTCAGATCACCGAACTTTCGACCCATCTTCAGGGCCAGCTCGTCGCAGTGCATCCCGCTTATGACGAGCTATTTGACGATTTCGCACCAGTTGAACTTCGCGGCCGCCCCGCCGAGCGTACCGAGTGGGCAATACACCAGCTCAAATGTGCCGCAAAGGCGAGCCGGCGCCTCGGCATTGCCGCGCATGCAACCTTCTCAGGTGCCCTCGCCTGGCCCTACGTCTATCCATGGCCGCAAAGGCCAACGGGCCTGATCGAGACGGCGTTCGAGGAACTGGCGCGGCGGTGGAAACCTATTCTCGACGTGTTTGATGCTGAGGGCGTTGACGTCTGCTTCGAGCTTCACCCGGGGGAAGACCTCCACGACGGGGCTACATTCGAGCGATTCGTCGCGGCAGTCGATGGTCATCGGCGCGCTTGCATCCTCTATGACCCCAGCCATTTCGTGCTGCAGCAGCTGGACTATCTCGATTTCATCGACCGCTATCACGACCGCATCCGCGCCTTTCACGTCAAAGATGCCGAGTTCCGGCCGAACGGACGGTCGGGGGTGTATGGCGGATATCAGGACTGGACCGACCGGCCCGGGAGATTCCGTTCGCTAGGCGATGGGCAGATCGATTTTGCGGCGATCTTCTCCAAGCTTGCAGCCTATGATTATCCCGGCTGGGCGGTTCTCGAATGGGAATGCGCGCTGAAGCATCCGGAAGACGGTGCGCGCGAAGGCGCACCGTTCATTCGCGACCATATCATCCGGGTAACAAATAGGCCCTTTGACGACTTTTCCGCGACCAAGGGCGGCGGAGTAGGCCGAAACCGCAAGCTCCTTGGCCTGTGACCGCGGCACCTGACGATGTGTCAGGCGGGTGGTGGCGTAGCGGTGCTGCCCCGAACGACAAGTTTGTGCGCGAGCGTGACATGGCGGACGATGTCGGTTTCGCCGGAGAGAACCTGAAGCAGCAGCTTCACGACCTCCTTCCCGATCGTCTCCATCGGTTGGCTAACCGTCGTCAGCGGCGGATGAAGATGGCGCGCAAAGCGGATGTCATCGAAGCCGACCAGCGAAATCTGTTCAGGGCATGTCAGGTCGCGTTCACGAATGGCGCCGAGGGCGCCCATCGCCATTTCGTCGCTAAAGCAGAAGATCGCCGTCGGCGGATGCTCGGCGTCCAGCAATTCCAGCGTCCTGTCGTGACCGGATTCGATCGTAAAATCTCCCTCGACCACATTGAGCTTCCAGTTTCCCGTGCGCGCTGCCGCCGCCTGCACGCCCGCGAGCCTGTCGCCGCTAAGTGGGCTTCCGAGTGGGCCCGTCACAATGCCGATGCGCCGGTGTCCGAGAGCGTAGAGATGCTCCATCACCTCCGCGGCGGCCCGTTCATTGTCGATGTGAGCGCTCGGAACGCCGAGATCCGGGCTATATTCGCAACCGTTCACTATCGGACTAAGAGCGCCCAGCTTCTGGGCCAGGTTGGCGAGCGAGCCGGGCAGACGGTGGCCGAGAAAGATTAGCCCGTCTGCCTCCTTTCGGCGGAGCATCGCGGCAAGCTGCTCTTCATGCTCTTCGCCAAAGCGTGTATCGCCGAGCAGCACCGAGTAGCCAGCGGCGCTCGCCGCTTCCTCCACCCCGCGAATGACCTGCGAGAAGAAGGGATTGGAAATGTCGGGGACTGCGACGAGGATCTTATTCGTTTTCGAAGTTCGCAAATTCTTCGCTGCGACGTTCGGCGAGTAGCCGAGACGATCAACTGCGGCGATAACCTTAGTCCGCGTCGCCTTGGTGACGAGGTCCGGGGAACTGAGTGTGCGCGATACCGTTGCCGTCGATACGCCCGCCGCCCGCGCTACGTCCTGAATTGTTGCCACTAGAAGCCTTCACCTGCATGAAATGGACGTAGAAGACTACAACCTCCAGCCTGCCGCATTCAAGAAACTTCGCGCAATTCGCAGGCTCCCGCCAACAAATTCAGCCCAATGACCCAGAAAAGGCGACGCCCTCGCCGCAGCAGTCGGGGGCGTCGCCAAAGGGGCGGCATGGTCAGGCTTATGCCGCCCTCGGGAGTCCTGCTCTGGACGCGATGCGCGGTCAGAGCTTGAAGGAAAGGGTCGCGCCGACATAGCGGTCGGCGCCCTTGGGCAGGCGAGCCATCCTGCCCTGCTGGTCATATACCAGCACATAATTGGCGGGACGCACGTCGTTCCCCGAGTAGTTCACGCCCTGATAATTGATCTTGTCCGTCAGGTTCTTGACGAAGAAGAGGACCGACCAGCGATCGTCTAGCTCTCGAACACCGAAATTGAGATCAATCGTGGTGTAGCCCGGCACAGAAAGATAGGGGTCCTGACTAAGGTCGAAACTGACCCCCGACTGGAAGTTGGTCGAGGCCTGTGCGAAGACGCCGAGGCTCGAGGACACCGGATGCTCGTAGCGCAGCGACGCCGTGCCACGCCATGCCGGGGTGCTCGGAAGACGTCCGCCACGAATATTCTGGAAGTTTGAGCCGACGCCCCCGTTCGCATTGCGCAGATTGATGCAGACATTGTCGGGCTGCGTGCCGCCGACCGGAATCGTTTGGATTGCGGGCAGGCCATAAAGCGCCGCGCGGGTCTGCGGGAAGGTGCAGGGCAATCCGTTCGCATCGACGCGCGCGTGAGTGTATATAACCGAGGTGTTGAAGGTCAGGCCTTCAGCGATCTCGCCCGAGATCGCAAATTGCGCGCCCTTCGTCTTCGTGCTGCCAGCATTGGTCGGGATGAACGTCGTCACGAAGGTCAACGGATCGACGGCCGTGGCCTGCACCTGCAGATTCTTGTAATCCGCATAGAAGGCAGCTGCGGTCAGAAGCACCTTCCCGTCGAAGATGCTGCCCTTGAAGCCGGCCTCGAAGGCATCCACCGTCTCGGGAAGCACGGGGGCCTGCGCAAATGGCGCCGTCAGTTCAATGTCGTAGCTGGCCCCCTTGTAGCCCCGCGAATATGTCGCATAAAACTGCGCGTTCCGCGAAACATGGTATTGAAGGCCGACTTTGCCCGACAGATTGTCGTCGCTTACCCCGCCTTCGCCCTTCCCGATCGTCAAGGTCGAGACATCGCCCGCGAAAGCAGCGCCGGGCCGGCTCACGAAGTAATTGGTATGTTCGCGCTGGAGCCTGAAGCCCGCGATCGCGGTCAACTGATCGGTGATCTTATATTCGCCCTGACCGAAGACCGCGATCTGGTCCACGCTCAGGCCATTGTTCGACACGTTCGAGGTGTAGCTCGGGAGGACGGTAGTGGCCGTGCCGCAGGGCAGGCCTACCGTGTTGCCCGGCGTTACCGGACAGCTTCCCCACCGCTGCAGATAGTCGCGCAGGATTTCTTGGGTCTGGAAATAGAGGCCTGCGACATAGGTAAAGCGCCCGAAGCTCGGCGATGTAAGGCGCAGTTCCTGGCTGTATTGGGTCACGTAGCCGGGTCCCCCGGCGTTGAGCGTCTTGCTGCGGCCGTTCGCGCCGATCACCGTGGTCGTTGTCGATGAACCAAAAGGCGTCACGATCTGCGGGACGGCCGCCACGTACAGCGGCGGCGACGGATCGGGCACGGCGGGAAAGTCCGAGTTGAACGCATAATCCTGGTAAGCCGAGATCGAGGTCAGCGTCATGTCGCCAAGCTCGAGATTCGCTTCGAGCGAGACGATCGTCTGGTGACTGTTGTCGTAGATCGGATCGTAAATCTGGACCAGGCGGTTGTCCTGGCTAGCCTCGAACGGCACAATCAACGCCTGCCGCTGGATCGCATTGTCGAAACGGAGAATGACGCCGCCACGAAGGCCGCCGCAGCAGTCGGAGTTGGTCTTGTAATGGCTGCCGGTCAGCAGGAGGTTGAGCGTCTCGGTCGGCTGCCACTCGACCTTGCCGCGCGCACCCCAGCTCTCCACCGTGCCGATCCGCTTCCCGGGGATAACGCTACTGAACAGATTGCCGCCGACATAGCTATAATAGCCCGCGACGCCCACCCCGAGTTTGTCCGTCAGCGGGCCGGACACCGCGCCCTTGATACGATATTCGTCGCCTTCGGCGATGGTTGCTTGACCGTTGATCGACAGGCGGTCACCGGGACGTGCGGTCACGATGTTAACCGCGCCGGCGGTAGCATTCTTACCGAAGAGGGTGCCCAGCGGCCCTTCAAGGACTTCGATCCGTTCGACATCGGGAAGCTCCGCAAAGCCCTGCGCCCCGCTACCTAGAACTACGCCGTCGACCACTGTCGAAACCGAAGATTCCGCCCCGAAGTTAAAGAGCGAAGTGCCGATGCCGCGAATGCGGAACGTGCTGCTCGAGGCTTTGCCGCCCTCGGTGTAAGTGAGCGAGGGAACCGCCTCGACGAGCGCGCGCGTGTCATTGATCTGCCGATCGCGCAGCAGGTCGGACGAGACAGCAGTTACGGTGACCGGAACATCGACGAGGCGTTCGGCGCGCTTCTGGGCCGTGACGACGATGTCGCCGGAGCCGGCAGTGGCCTCTACGGTTTCATCGCCGCCGACGGCTTCTGCCGAAGCGTTGCTTTCTTGTGCGGCCGACTTAACCGGCAGCGCCAGCGCAAGCGCCAAAATGGACGCGCAACTAAGGTATGATTTTTTATGCATTTTTTGCCCTCTCCTGTTCAGGTCAACTATTCAGTTATGACTCTGACGAGCGCATGCCGACGCTCTTGGGGAAGGGTGAATATGAACGAGTCGCCAAAATGTAAAGCATTACATTAGCTGATTTTAGTGGTTGTGAGAAATTTTAGAACCATCAATCTTCAGAAATCGGCATAAAATTGCCAGTTTTGCTAGCTGTAACCCATTGCATTTTTGTAGGTGATATCGACGCCTCACATCGCCGATAGCCTGCGGAACGTGAAACTATCAAAGGCCGCCATGCCCGTTACCCGCTACTTCCGCGGCAGCACACCGATCGGCTGCGAAGATGGCGCAGTGAGGCGGCTCGATGCAAGCCGCGCCGAACCCGGCGATCTCGATAGATCCCGGGAATCGATGTCGAAAAGCGGGGCAGCGCGCTCCGAGATGCTGGACAGCCGAACCATATTGGTGTTGGTGATCTGGATGTTTCGCGGGCGGACCGGGGCAATCTGGAAGCGATGATCAGACGAAAACAGACCTCTGCCGTCACGATCAAGGACATCGCGGCGCGTCTCAACATGTCGCATTCGACCGTGTCGCGCGCGCTCAACGACAAGGGCCATCTCAGCGAGGAGACCAAAGCCGCAGTTCGCCGCGCCGCCGATGAGCTGGGCTATGTCCCGAACCTCTCCGCGCGCATGATACGCGGGGATGCCAATGCGCTGGTCGGGCTCGTGATCCCCGATGTCCGCAACGACTTCTACAGTCGGATCGCCAAGGAACTGGCGCAGCGATGCCGCGCCGAGGGTCTGCGCATGCTCCTCGCCATCACCGACGACGAGCCCGAAACCGAGAAGACGGAGATCCGGGCGCTCCTCGAGGCCAGGGTTAGCGGGATCATCGGAACCCTGACCAGCGCACCGCTCCCCGCAACGCTCGCGCTACTCACGGAAACGCCGTTCATTCAGCTGGTCCGCCGGCTCCCGAAGCTGCAGACCGGTTCGGTGTGCATGGCCGATGCCGCGGGCTGCCAGAGCGCCGCCGACCATCTCCTCGACCTGGGACACCGGCGGATCGCCTATGTGGGCACGAGCAAATCGATCAGCGCCGGGCGCGAACGCCTGCGGGGCTATCTGCATGCGCATGAGATCAAGGGCGTGGCGCCGCTCGCCGATGGTGTCGAGCTGGTGCCGCCACGCCAGGAGTTCGGCTATGACGCAGTCAACCGGCTTCTGTCGCATAAAACCCGGCCAACGGCGATCATCCTCGGCAGCTCCGAGCTCAGCATCGGCGGACTTCGCGCGATCCGCGAGGCAGGGCTTGCGATCCCCGAAGATATTTCGGTGGTCGGTTACGGCGATCCTGTCTGGTTCGACCTGCTCTCGCCGCCGCTCACGGCCGTCGGGCTACCCGTCCCGGCCCTGGCCGAGGCGGCGACCGGATTGCTGCTGGGCGCCATCGACGCTGACGGCGCCGCGCCGGCGCGCAACCTCAAGGTCGCGCCGCAGCTCGTCGTTCGGGGATCGACCGCTCCCGCCCGGAAAGCGCGTGGGAAATAGGCTGACCCTCTATTTCCAGAACGGGTTGCGCTTGCCGGCCTTACGGCGGCGGCGGAACAAGTCGAGATAGACGTTGAGGCCGGTTATCACGAGAATGATCAGCGACAGCCCGGCGAGGACGCTGATGATGCGGCCGACGATGCCGAAGCGGTAGCCGGCGTGAAGATCCTGCAGGAAATTGTGCCAGTTGAACCGAGGCTCGGGCGGCGGAATTTCACGCCCCGTCGCAAGATCGATGCGGATGGGGACGATGTGAGAGCCCGAGCCCGAGCGAAAGCTCGCGACGGGTTTCTGGCTGTCGAAACTGAACTCGACCATATGCACCGGCTCATTTGCATGACGCTGCCGGAAACCGTCTGCCGCGCGCGTGACCATGGCGCGGAGGGCTTCATCGTCGGGCAGTGGCGGAGATTTCGGCCGCGCCTCGCGCGCTTCGGTTCCCGGCGGGGCTTTGCCCTGGATCCACAGGTCGAGTTGGAGGCCAATCCCGGTGAAGGCGATGAACAGGAAGAAGATCGCCGCAGGGACGCCGACCCAACGATGGTAACTGCGCATGAAAACTCCCGGTTATAAACCAGCGCCGCCATTGCGCGGATGGACGCCGGCGGCAGACGCTCGGAGACTGGCGCCGGGCCGGTCGGATCGGCGAGCGATCTTCCCGGCTACCGGCGCCTCCCCCTTTTTCAGAAATTCGCCTGCAGGCGGATGCCATAGGTCCGCGGCGCGCCGAACTGATATTGCAGCGTACCGTTGGCGAAGGACGTGTTCGCCGCCGTCACAACCACCGAGTTGGTCAGGTTGCGCACGAAGGCCTGAACCGACCATTTGTCGTCGGGCGCCGCATAAGCGAGGCTGAGATCGATAAGTTCATACGGTGCCTGGCGATCGTTCACCCGGTTGAAGAAGGTGTGATAAGACGAAGAACGGTAGATCGCCTGGACGCGCGGGGTGACGGTCCCGCCGTTGCCCAGCTCGAAGCGATGCTCGTACCCGCCGCCCAGCGACCATTCGGGCGACTGGATGAGCCGGTTGCCGTCGAGGACGACGTTCGTTGCCCCGACCGCGACAGCGAAGTCCTTGAACTTGGCGTCGAGCCAGTTGACTGAAAGGTCGAGACGATCGTTCGCGCTGATCGCCCAGTCGACCTGCGCCTCGATGCCCTTGATGCGCGACGACCCCGCATTGAGCACGGCGACCGCACCGGCATTGGGGTCGCCCGGCGGCAGGATCTGGCTCACCTGCTGATTCTGGTAATCGTACAGGAAGGCGGACAGGTTGAGCTGGAGGCTGTTGTCGAGGAAGCGGTTCTTCGAGCCGATCTCATAGGAGAGGACCGTCTCCGGCCCATAAGCGTTGATCGAGGTGAAGCCGCCCGATTTATAGCCCTTATCGATCTTCGCGTAGAGTAGGTTTCGCGGCGTCACCTGATAGTCGAGCCCGACATGATAGGTAAAGCTGTTCTCGCTCGAGTTGCTCGCCCCCGTTTCGGGAATGAAGGTCAGCGGCACGGTATTGGTCGCAACCTGCGCCGCCGGCGGATTGAGGCTCGCCGATGCGAAGCGTCCACCCGTGCGCTCTTTCGAGTCCTTCGAATAGCGCCCGCCGACGCTGAACTTCAGCTCGTCGGTGATGTTGTAGTTGACCTGCCCGAACGCCGCTTTCGACTTCACGTCGACGTCGAACAGGAAGTTGCGCAGGATGACCGGGATCCCGAACGGATCGAGGAAATTCTGCGAGGTGATGGCGAGGTCCTGCTTGTAGAGGAAGCCGCCGACCTGCCAGTTGAAGGGGCCGTCGCCGTTCGAGGCGAAGCGCAGCTCATGGCTGTAGTCCTTCGATTTTTCGATGCGATGGAAAGTACGGAAAATCGTCTCGACGCCGTCATTGTCGTAGAGATGATCGATATCGAGCCCAACATAGCCGAAGAGATAGGTCGCGGTGACCGGCCCGAAGTCATATTTGACCTGCGCGAGAAGGTTGCGCCGGTCGGTGTCGAAGTCGCCGGGCTCGCTGAGCGGGAAATTCTTCGTCTCGCTTGCCATGGTCGGCGCGGCGGGCCGCGTCGTCGGGAAGCCGGCAAGGATCGGACCGTTACCGCCCTGTTTAAGGTACATGCCAGAAAGCAGTATCTCGAGCCGGTCGGTTGGCGTGAACAGGAACTGGAGGCGCGCGCCCTTGACGTCCTCGTCGTCGCCGCGGGTCGAGGCGCGGTTATCCGCGCTGCCGACGCCCGGTATGTTCTGACCGGGATTGGGACCCGCCGGAACCGCGTTGTTCCGATAGCCGTCGTGATAGCGGCTGATGAAGGAGGCGCGCATCGCGAGCGTATCCGACAGGGGGATGTTGATCACGCCTTCGGCGTTCAGCGTCTTGTAGTTGCCGAAGCTCACCGCCGCATAGCCCCCGAACTCCTGCGTCGGTCGCTTGGTGATGAGGTTGACGACGCCGCCCGTTGCGTTGCGACCGTAGAGCGTTCCCTGCGGGCCGCGCAGCACTTCGATCCGTTCGAGGTCGAAGAAGGCCGCGTTCATGCCCGACGGGCGCTGAAGAAATATGCCATCGAGATTGATCGCGACGGCGGGATCGCCGATCTCGGTGATGTCGCGGCTCGAAACGCCGCGCACGGTGACGATCGTCGCGGTCGACAGGGCGCCAATCTGAACTCCGGGCGCGATCGTCTGGAGCTGGGCGATGTCGCTCACATTGTTCTTCTGGAGCGTGTCACCCGTGACCACGTCGAGCGCGATCGCAGTCTTCTGCGCCGAGGCTTCCCGCTTCTCGGCAGTAACGACGATCTCTTCGATCGTTGCCCCGGATTCGCGTTCCGCTTCCGGAGCGGATTGCGCATGCGCAGGAAGCGCCGCCGCAGCCGCCAGGGCGAACAGTGAAGTCGATGTGAAATTCAAGAGTTTCATGAACCCCTCCCATTATAGTTTGTTTCGTACGTCCAACCTCAATTCATTCAGAAATTACCCTTTGTTTTCGGTCCCTTCGTCTTAGCTTATGGCTGTTGGTTGCCGCGCTGCTCGCGCCACAGGCCCAGCTTTTCCTGGGTGGCCCGGTCGGAAAAGGAGAAGAGCACCGCGTCGCTCGACGGATAGTGCTGGACGCGCGTCCAGCTCGGCACGACGAAGATGTCCTTAGGTCCCCAGTCGAAGCGCTGGCCGCCGACGATTGAGTGCCCGGTTCCCTCGACGACCGAGAACAGGGTTCCATCGGTCGCGCGGTAAGGGCTCGTGGCAAAGCCGGCCGGGAGCAGCTGCATGTAGGTCGCCATCGTCGGGATCGCCCAGTCGCCGCTCGTCGGGTCGATGAACTTCATCTTGTAGGCGTGGAACGGGTCGGCTTCGGCCTCGCGCGACATCCGGCCGAGAACTTCGCGCGACACCTCATACGGATAGTTGAAGATCGGCGACTTCGCGTGGGGCGCCCGCTGATGGTCGACGGGCAGCATGTTGAAGCCATGTGCGACGTAGCTCAGCCCTTCGGACGCACCTTCGAAAGCCTGGTCTTCCTCGCGCTCCTCCATGAAGCTCGTATCGAGGAAGTTGACCAGATGGACGTCGAGGCCGTCCATCCAGATCACGTGGTCGGGACTGTCGTTTCCATGCTCGTGCCAGGTCCAGCCAGGGGTGACCACAAAATCGCCCGGATGGAGCGTGGTGCGCTCACCGTTGACCCCAGTATAGGCGCCCGTCCCCTCGATGATGAAGCGGAGCGCATTGGCGACATGGCGATGGTTCGGTGCGCGCTCGCCCGGCATCACGAGCTGGATCCCGGCATAGAGGCTGCGGGTCACCCGATGGTCGCCGTTCATGCCGGGGTTCTCGAGCATGAGAACCCGCCGCTCGGCTTCCTTCGCGGTGATCAGCGAGCCCGCCTCGAGAATGGCTGCCCGGATCTCGGCGAACCGCCACATCACCGGAACGCAAGGCGAGGCGGGCTGCTTGGGGACCATCTGGCTCATGCAAAGCCAGAGCGGTTCGAGCCCCTTCTTGCCGATACGGCTATAGAATTCCGTCCGCGCCTCGGCCAGCGCCTCGGGGGTGTCGAAGCGCAGGTCAGTCATGCGGCGTCCCTCGCGCCGACGCCCTCGCGTACCCGGCCACGGGTCACGAGCGTGCCCAGTCCCTCGATCTCGAGGCGGACCTCGTCTCCGGCGAGGACGCGGCCGACGCCCGACGGGGTCCCGGTCATGATGATGTCGCCGGGATAGAGCGTATAGAAGTCCGAGGCGTAGGCGATCAGCTTGCGGGTGCTGAAGATCAGCTTGTCGGTGTTCGAATCCTGGCGAAGCTCGTCATTGACCCAGAGCTTGAGATCGAGCTTGTCGGGATCGGCGATCTCGTCCGCGGTGACGAAATAGGGACCGACCATCGAATAGGTGTCGAGCGACTTGCGCAGCGAGCGGTCCTCGGTGCCGCGCGCGGTCATATCGATCCCCATGGTGTAGCCCGCCACATAGTCGAGCGCCTCGGCTTCGCTGACTGAACGGCAGCGACGGCCGATGACGACGACCATCTCGCCTTCATGGTCGTGGCGCCGTTCGGGCATGATGAGCTCAATGCCCTCCGACGGACCCGCCAGCGACGTGTTGGCCTTGAGAAACAGGCCATAGTCGTGGATCGTCTTCACTTCCGCGCCGAAATTCAGCGCCTTGTCGGCGCTTGCCTCGGCATGATGCGAGTAGAAGTTGACGGGCGCACCGATGATTTTCGTCGGGTTGGCAACTGGCGCCAGCAGTGCGACGTCGGTCAGCTTGTGACGCTCGCCCCCGCCGTTCGCAGCAGCTTCGAGGACGGGGCGCAGGCGATCGATATTGGCGATGAGCCAGTCGCCCGGCGCGATGGGCCAGGGCCGGATCGGCGCCTCGCCGTCGAGGGTCGCGGTGACATCGACGACCTCGTCGCCGACCACGACGCCGAGGCGATCGGAATTGAATCTGCAAAGTCTCATGGGATGGGCCCTTGTCCTGTAGCTGCTGGAGGCCGCTGCTCGCGGCGGTTTAATGATCGGCGAGCGCAAGCGCCTCGCACTGGACGCGAATGCCGTTCGGCAGATGCGGATTGATCGAGGTGTAGCGGGCGGGGCGAGTCTCGGGATCGCCGAACACGCGCACCCATTCGATATTCAGATGGTCGCGGACTTCGACATCCGAGATCACAACATTGAGCTTCAGCACCGAATCCCATGACGCACCCGCGGCATCGAGAATGGCTTCCATATTGGCGAAGAGGTGGCGGACCTGCAGCGCCGGGTCTTCGGGAAGTTCGCCGCTCGCGATATCGAGTCCGTGAACGCCGCCCGTCGCAACCAGATCGCCGAGCCTGCACGCCGCGGGAATGGGATTCTTGCCGTGGCGGTAGCCGGGAATGTCGATGCTTCTTCGCATAAAATGCTCTCCCTGGAGGCCCTCGGGCAACGTGCCGTCCAACCCGTTAGGCACACGTGTGTATGGTGATGGACCGGCCAATGCAAGACACTTCTAAATTGGACACAAAAAAAGTTCCATTCAAAGCCGAACGCCGACGAGTCCCATAGGTTTTTATCAGATTTCCGTAACGCACACGTGAGATCATTCCGCTCGCGCGGAACATAATTAGGATACTAAGAGAGGAAATTTCGCGAGGACATCCAGGGTCAAAACGAGGCGATTCGCGTGGCGGCGACTTGACAATCGGAACACGTGTGCATTACCTCGCCGGAAACGAGCGGGATGGTCGGGGGCGCCGGGCAGGCTGTGCTGCCGCGACCACCCCCCGAAAGGGCAGAGACATATCCATGAAAATTGTCGAGATTCGGGAATTGAGCGTCCCCTTGGAGGGACAGATATCGAACGCAGTCGTCAGCTTTGCGGGCCACGACGTATCCCTGGTGGCGGTCGTATCCGATGTGATTCGCGACGGCCGTCCGGTGATCGGGTTCGGTTTCAACTCGATTGGCCGCTTCGCGCACGAGGGAATTATCGGCAATCGTATCGCCCCGCGTATCCTTGCGGCCTCGCCGGACAGCCTCGCCAACGGGAAAGGCTTCGATTGCGAGGCCGTTTACCGGACTGCGATGCTCAACGAAAAGCCCGGCGGCCATGGCGACAGGGCGTCGGCGGTAGCGGCCATCGAACTCGCCTTCTGGGATCTCAACGCCAAGCTTGCGGATGAGCCAGCCTATGCGACGATCGCGCGCAAATTCGGGCGCGAGCCGGTCACGAAGGTTCGCACCTATGCCGCGGGCGGCTATTATTATCCCTCCGACGGCGTCGGACGACTGAAGGACGAACTTCGCGGCTACGCCGACCTCGGTTTTGATGCGTTCAAGATCAAGGTCGGTGGAGCACCGATGTCCGACGACCTCAAACGGATCGAGGCGGCGCTGGAGATTTGCGGGGACGGGTCGCGCCTCGCCGTCGACGTCAACGGACGCTTTGCCCTCGCCGACGCGCTGGCATTCGCCGCGGCAATCGAGCCTTACGAGCTGCGGTGGTATGAGGAGGTCGGCGACCCGCTCGACTACGAGCTCAATCGCGCGCTGGCTGCGTCCTACGCCGGTCCGATCGCCACGGGCGAAAATCTCTTCTCGTCGCAGGACGTCACCAATTTGCTGCGCTACGCCGGCATGCGTCCCGGCCGCGACATTTTCCAGATGGACGCGGGCCTCAGCTATGGACTGACCGAGTTCGGAAGGATCATCGATCTGCTCGAAACCAACGGGTTCAGCCGTGAATATGCCTATCCGCATGGCGGCCATCTGATCAACCTGCACATCGCCTGCGGACTCGGTCTCGGAGGGTGCGAATCCTATCTCGGCATCTTCCAGCCCTTCGGTGGCTATTCGTCGGAATGCGCGATAGAAAATGGCAGTATAAGCCCGGCAGAATTTCCAGGCTTCGGCCTCGAGGCGAAGCCGGAACTCAGACCCTTCCTCGATCGGCTCAGCGCATGACGGAGATACCGATGAAGATCGCGATCGTCGGCTGCGGCGCCATGGGCTCGATCTATGCCGGGCTGCTCGCCGATGCCGGAAACGAATTATTCGCGATCGACCGGGGCGACCATGTGGCCGCGATCGCCGCGCGTGGGCTTCGCGTCGAAGGCGCCTCCGGCGACCGGACCGTCGCGATGCAGGCAAGCACGGACGTACCGAATGAGGTCATGGATCTCGTCATCGTTGCCGTAAAGGCCGCCGGGGTGCCGGTCGTCGCACCCAAGCTCGCACCGATGCTCGGCGAGCATACGATCGTCCTCACCATCCAGAATGGCGTCGGCAGCGCCGACATTCTCGCCGAACATGTCGGCGCCGACCGCATGATGCTCGGTATCGCAGGCGGTTTCGGCGCGGCAAAGGTAGCGCCCGGCCATGTCTTCCACAACGCCATGAACGTCATCAAGGTCGGCGCATATTCGGGCCTTGCGCGCGAAGACGTGGAGCGGATCGCGACCGTCTGGCGCGCAGCCGGTTTCCGGACGGAGACGGCGGACGACGTTGTCGCGATGCAGTGGGAGAAGCTCATCTGCAATGTCGCCTACAGCGGACCCTGCGCCCTCACCGGCATGACGGCGGGCGAGATGATGGACGATCCTGAAATGGGACCGGTAAGCCGGGCCGCAGCGATCGAGGCCTGGACCGTCGCCCGAGCGCTCGGCATCGGCATCAAGGTCGACGATCCCGTCCGCCATGTCCGCGACTTCGCGGCGGGAATGCCCAACGCACGCCCGTCAGTGCTCCAGGATGTCGAGCGGCAGCGGCATAGCGAGATCGACGTTATCAACGGGGCCATTCCCGTTGCCGCCGCCCGGGCGGGCCTCGAGGCCCCGGTCAACGCGACGCTCACCGCGCTCGTCAAGCAGCGCGAACGCAGCTTTCCTCCGCGCTGACCGAACAGGTCAGGCGGCGCTGGGCGCGGCGGCGATATCCTCTTCGGCGGGCTTGATGACCGGGATCATGATGTGGATCCAGAGGACGGCCAGCAGATAGGCGACCGCGCCCATCGCGAAGAGCGGGGCATAGCCATGGCCGTTTGTCAGCGACCAGCCGGCGAACTCGATCATCGCGAAGCCCGACAGGTTGCTCGCGACGGAACCGACCGCCATAACCGTTCCAACCCGCTGCAGCGGAACCACGTCGGCCGTCATTCCGAAGATATTGGTCGCGAAGCCGTTATGCGTGAACATCGCAAGCCCGATCAACATCGCTCCGGTCCAGGGGCTCGGCACCTGAAGTGCAAGCGGCAGAGGCAGAATGAAGGCGGCGTAGAGCGCCAGCGCCAGCTTGCGGGACTTGTTGACGGTGAAGCCGCGCTTCAGGAGATAGGGAAAGAGGAACCCGCCCGAGAGGGCACCGAAGGCGGCCATCGTGTATGTCAACGCGATCGGGCCGCCGATTTCGGCCTGCGACAACTTGAAGACCTTGTGGAAGAGGTCGGGCGTCCAGAACAGCATGAACCAGAACACCCAGTCAGCGATGATCTTGGCGCCGACAACCGCCCAGGTTGTCCGGTCGCGCAGCAGTGCGCCCCAGTCGACCTTATGCTTGACCGCCTTCTCGACCTGGACCGCCGGTGTAAGGTTGCGCGTCCCGAGCCACCATGCCGCCGCCCACACGAAGCCGAGCGCGCCCGTCACGATGAAGGCTGCGTGCCAGCCCCAGATGATGGCGATCGGCGGAATTGCGAGCGGTGCGACGATCGCGCCGATGCTGGTCGCGGCGGTTATGACCCCGAGGGCGACCGACCGCTGCGCGATCGGAAAATATTGCGCCGCCGATTTGACCGCTGCCGGGCCGTTGACGGACTCGCCGACGGCGAGGAAGATCCGGGCGATCACGAATTGCTGGACAGTCGTCGCAAGCGCGTGAGCGATCCCCGCGATGCTCCAGAAAATGACCGCAATCGTGTAGGTTTTGCGAACCCCGAACCGGTCGACGATCCAGCCCGAGAAAATGATGCAGAGTGCCATGGCCAGGCTGAAGGCCGAGCCGAGCCGCGCGAAGTCGCCGTCCGACCAGCTGAACTCCACCTCGAGGGTCGGCTTGAGAAGCGCGATGACCTGCCGGTCGAGATAGGCGAGCGCGGTCCCGAAGAACAGCAGGGCGATGAGTCCGTAGCGCTTGCCGATCCGCGGCGCCGTCTGGGTATCCGTTGTCATCTTACCTGTCCCATTCCGTTATATTCTATGGCTCGTTCGAGCCGTTCAGTGGCGTCTACCCCTCGGCATTCTGGCTGAATGCGGCATCGAAGCGTGTCTGCGGCAGCTCCCAGAGCAGCGACCGCACGAAGCCGACGGCTTCGGCCGCACCGTGCAACCGGTCCATGCCGGCATCTTCCCACTCGATCGAAATCGGGCCGTCGTAACCGATGGCGCGGAGCGCGCGGAAACTGTCTTCCCAAGGCACGTCGCCGTGGCCAGTCGAGACGAAATCCCAGCCGCGTCGCGGATCTCCCCACGGGAGATGCGACCCCATGACCCCGGCGCGACCATTGCGGGGGCGGAGGCGGGTGTCCTTGCAGTCGACGTGATAGATGCGATCGCGGAAATCCCAGATGAAACCGACGGGATCGATATTCTGCCACATCATGTGCGAAGGGTCCCAGTTGAACCCGAAGCTCTTGCGATGGTCGAGCGCCTCCAGCGTGCGAACGCTCGACCAATAGTCATAGGCGATTTCGCCCGGGTGGACTTCGTGCGCGAAGCGTATGCCCTCATTGTCGAACACGTCGAGGATATCGTTCCAGCGCGCCGCGAAGTCGGTGAAGCCCTCTTCGATGACCTCGTCGGGCACCGGCGGGAACATCGCGACATAGGGCCAGATCTTGGAACCCGTAAAGCCGACGACCGTGTCGACGCCGAGCTTGCGGGCGACCTTCGCGGTGAGCTTCATTTCCTCGGCCGCGCGTCGGCGGACACCCTCGCCTTCGCCGTCCCCCCATACGCGCGGGCGAACGATCGCCTGGTGACGGAAGTCGATCGGGCTGTCGCAGACCGCCTGGCCCGCGAGGTGATTCGAGATGGCATAAAGCGCGAGGCCGTGCCGCTCGAGAATGTCCTGCCGCGACGCGAGATACGCATCGTCCTCGGCCGCGCGCCAGACATCCAGATGCTCGCCAGAACAGGCGAGCTCAATGCCGTCATAGCCCCATTCGGCCGCAAGCCGCGCGACCTCCTCGAGCGGCAGGTCGACCCATTGGCCGGTAAAGAGCGTTACCGGAAGCGCGGCCTTGGTCATGATGGTTTCTCCGTGGAAGCGCCGACGTCGCCGGACACATGCGCGAAAGCGATGCAGGCAGGATCGGGAATGCTGTGCTGCGCGACAAGCGCGAGCGCGCCGGTGTCGGGCGCGCACTCATAACAGCGGACAAGGTCGGCCGGCCGGTCGGCGACGAGAAGGACCCGGCCCGACGGGTCGAAGGCGAAGCTTCGGGCCGCAAGACCGGGATGGAGCGACGGCGCGAGCGCGATAGCGCCCGCCAGCGCGAGCGAACCGTCGGCGCCGACGCTGAACCACGCGAGCGTGTCCTCGCCCCGATTGTTCGCATAAACGAAGCGGCCCGAGGGATGGACGCGGATTTCGGCAGGTTCGTTGCGACCCGCATAGGGTCCGATCAGCGATGACAGGCTGGCGATGGGCTCGATCGCACCGGTGTCGGGATCGAACCGGAACGACGCGACTTCGGAAGAGAATTCGCACGTCGCGAAGCCCAACGTTCCGCACGGCGCGAAGGCGAAGTGCCGCGGTCCCGTCTCGGGTCCCATCTGCAGCATCGCCGCGGGCCGAAGGGTCTCGCCCGCTTCGAACACATGGATGCGGTCGGTCCCCTTGTCGCACACGACGACGAAGCGACCGGCCGGGTCGAACACTGCGCAATGTGCGTGCGAACTCGCCTGTGCGTGCCCGCCATTCTGCGGCGAGCTGTTGGGGTCGGGTCCATGACCCTCGAAGACATGGACGTCGCGAAGCGCTGATATTCCGCCGTCGGCATCGAGCGCGAACAGAAGTGCGGTGGAGTCGTCATAGACATAGTCGCAGCCCCAGCTTCCGTCGGGGCGCCGGACGACGCGTTCGACATGCTGGAAATCGCCGTGATTGGCGCAAACCAGCGTGTTCAGTCCCGGGCTGAGATCGAGATAGGTCGGACGCGGTCCGGGCGCGGGATGCATGTTGCGCAGCGCCAGTGATCCTGTCGCAAGATCGACCGCGAACGCATGGATCGCGGCCGGCGGCGATACCGGACCGCGGCCATCGGTCTTGCGCTCGTCGGCGGCGTAGAGCGTCGACGTTGCCGGCGCATAGACGAGATATCCGGCATGTCCTGGGTCGGACGAGTGCGCAAGCGGCTCGAGCCGGCGTCCACCGTCGTGCACAGCGAGGGTGTATATGCCTCCGCCCTTCGCGCCCGGCGACGCGCCATAAGTACCGACGAAGGCGAGCAGCCTTCCGGTTTCGGTGCCGGACATCGAAGCGCCTCCGCTTGTCACGCGGCGAGCAGCCGGTGCAGCATCTCGTGGTGGCGGCGGACCTGGTCGACCTCGTCCATCATCTCGGCGCGAGTGCGATCCTGGAAGTAGCGCTGCCCTTCATATTCGCTGTTGAGATAGCCCTCGAAACCGCCGTCGCGAAGCGCCGCGATCGCGCCGGGATAATCGATCCCGATATCCTGGTACTGGCCGGGCTGGCCGGGGATCTCCGACATGTAATTGAATTTGGCGTGGCAGTTCACGACATGCTTGGCGAGCTGCCGCATCGTCTCGTTCGACGTGTCCGAGAGCATGATCGCCTCCGAGACCACCACATAGTCGAGCTCGCTAGGCTCGGGGACGCGTTCGCGGGTGAACTGCTGCAGCGCCTCGAACGGCTTGCGCAGCGCGTCGACGCATTCACCCGTCGTGACGAAGGTCTTGAAAGCGACGCGGAGGTTGCCTGCGGTCTGCGACGAAACCTCGGAGAAATCGAACGGCGCGGCGCCGCTGCGAAGCAGTGCCGCCAGTTCGACCGATGCCTCGCTGGCTTCGGGCTTCGCGCCCTTGCGCTCGTACCAGGCCAGCTGGACCTCGGACGGCCGGAATCCGAAAATGCCGAAGTCGGGAACGATGCCGAGATGCCTCGTTCCCGTGCGCTCGGCATATTCGACGATTTCCATTACCTGCCGCCCTTCGAGCCGCATCGGCTGGTGCACTTCCTTGCCGAGCCGGATATCGAGGCTCTCGGCCAGCGGCAGCGCGGCGACCATCACCTCGAAGGGACACGTCGAGAGGACGCGCACGTTGCGAAATCCGAGCCGCTTGGCGAGGCGGATGTCGCGCTCAAGCCGTTCGGTGCATTCCTCGTAGCTCATGACATGGTCGCGGAACTGGAGGACATCGAGGCCGACATCCATCGTCACCGGCACGGTGCCATATTGATCCATCCAACCATGCCACTGGCGGATGAAGTCTTCGCCCGGATCGGGATAGCGCAACGACATCTCGTCGACGATCTCGATGCCGTCGGCGCCGGGGAGATTGAAGCCGACCTCGCGGATTTCTTCCTCGAGCGTCATTTCCTTGAAGAAGCGCGATTGCTGATAGCTGTACAGCGAAACACCGATTTTCATTTTCAGGCCTCCACGCGTTCGTTGAGCTCGAGATTGTAGGTGACGACCTGCGGCGTCTTGTCTGACCCGGCGCCGGTTCCCGGTTTCGGGGGCTGTTTCACCCATTCCTCGTCGGTAGGCAGATAACCGTAGCTGGCGATGACACATTGCTGGAACTGGATTTCGTGGGCGCCAGGCGCGAGCCCGCCGGGGGCCCGAACGTGAAGGATCGCCTCGTCGTCATAGTCCCAATGTTCCCAGACCTGGCCCTTGATTTCTTCGAAGCTGCGCGGCGGCTTGCCGTTCACCTCGAAGCTCTGGGCGCTGACGGGATATTCCACGCCATCGACGACCAGATAATAGCCGGTGTGCAGCGAAAGGAAGACACCGCGATAGTTGGCGATCCGGACCGCGAGCGTGAAGCCGACGACTTCGCCGTCGGCCTCCTCGTTGCGCAGGCTGTCAGCTCTTATCAGATAATTGTCGAACATCGTCTCGTTCCTCTCGTGCGGGCGGCGGCGCCCTCCAGTTTCGATCAGCTTTGCGCCACGCGGGGCTGGCGCGGAAAGAAGGCCAGCCAGATGATGCTCGTCAGGATTGCCAGACCGATCGGCAGCAACCAGAGCGGCGTCCAGGCGGCAGCGCCGAGCTGGGCCTGCGGCACCACGAGCGAGCCGTAGATAGCGCCCGACACGCCCGACCCGATGGCGGCGCCAAAGCCGGATACCATCAGGATGAGCCATCCTTGTGCCTGGGCGGCCAGTTCCGGCGGCGCGACGCGGGCGATGAACATCGCTGCCACGACGATAAAATAGTCGTTGCAGATGCCGTGCAGTGCGACCCCCGCGATCGCATAGCCCACATGCTGGTCGGCAGCCGCGACGAACAGCAGGAAGCGCACGCACCACATCGCCATGCCGACGAACAGCGCCCATTTGATGCCAATGCGCGCAAGGACGAAGGGAATGGTGCCGATGAACAGCACCTCGGAAATCTGCCCCAGGGCGAGAACCCCCGCCACATTCGAAATCCCGAGCGCCGCAAGATAGGGCGAGGAGAAGCTGTTATAGACCCCGAGCGATACCGACGTCAGCAAGGTGCAGATCATCAGGACGGCGAAGCTGCGGTCGCGGAACAGCGGAAAGGCCTTGCTGCCGACAAGGTCGCCGAGCGAGAAACGTGCGCCCGCCGCGGGTGGCGGCGTGTAGGGCAGCGTCAAGGAAAAGACCGCGAGGCCGAGGCCGACCGCCGAGGCGAAGTAGAAGATGCCGGTCGATGCCGACAGGTCCATTCCGCCCACGAAGAGACCGGCAGCGACCCAGCCCAGCGGACCGAATAGCCGCACATAGGGAAAGAAGCGCTGATTGGCGCCAAGCTGCGATAACGCGATCGAGTTCACGAGACCCAGCGTCGGCTGGAACAGCAGCATGTAGCTGAAGATGAGGGCGAGAGTCAGCCCGGCATTGCCCGCCTCGACGGCCGACGGCACCGCCGCCATGATCAGCGCCCCACCGCCATGCGCGATCGCCAGCAGGTTTCTCGGCGCAAGGTAGCGATCACCGATCGCGCCCATCAGGAGCGGCGAAAGGATCGCCGCGATCGCGCTGAGCAGATAGGCGCTCCCGATGATCGCTCCGAGATTGTGACTGGCGAGGACGAGGCCGAGCGTGGCGAACCATGCGCCGAACACCACGAATTCCAGCAGCATGACGACGCTAAGACGCGCCGCCATTGCCATGCCGACGGCGCCCTGGGGCTCTGCGGCTGGGATACCGCTCGTCATTTCCGTGGCCACTTGCCCTCTCCTTGGCAGTTTGCGCTAAACTTGGCCGGTGCCGATTTGCGTCGCGGCGTATCGGCTGGCTCTGATCGTCAGCGCCATGATCGTCAGCGTCGTTCCCGCACATCCGGCACTCGCAAAGCTGCTGGCGTCCGTCACATAGACATTGGGCGCGTCCCAGCATTGATTGTTGCCGTTGAGCACGGACGTGGCCGGGTCGCTGCCCATGCGCGCGCCCCCGCTTTCATGGATCGCCGCACCGATCGACATGCTGCTCCGGAAGTTTTTGCGAAAGAGAAAGCGACTGAACCGGTCGGCGTCGGGAAAGGCGCCCTTGCCCTTCTCCTCGAGGCCGAGCCACGACCCGCCGAACTCGATGTCCAGTCCCGCGTTGAGCGCCATTTCCTCGATGGCGCGGGTCTGGGCCCGCAGCATGGCGATCTCGTTATCCTGCATGGCGCAGCTGATATGCGGGATCGGCACGCCCCAGGCGTCCTTCCGCGTCGGATGGAGCGTGATGCGGTTATCTGCGTAAGGCAGCATTTCGCCAAAGCCCATGATCCCGAACTTCGCCGGCTGATCGGGACGCGAATAAAGCCGGCCGATCGTCCCCTGATAGCCGAAGCCGCGCAGAAAATCGCCGTTGGTGCGGGCGGCCACATTCTCCCAGCGGGGAAGATAGATACCGCCGCCGACGCCGTAGAACGGATCGGGCGGGACGGTATCGTCTGCCTCCCAGCCCGTGCGCCCGGGGACGGAGCCCAGCAGCAGGTTCGGAATCTGGTCCATGAAGTATCGCCCGAGCGTCCCCGAGCTGTTGCCCAGGCCGGACGGATGCTTGCCGCCGGCCGAATTGAGAAGCAGACGCACCGACTCGATCGCCGAGGCGCAGACCATCACGGCACCGGCCGAGACGCTCTCGACATCCTTCGTGAGCCGGTCGACGAACTCGACGCCGGTCGCAAGGCCGGTCTCGGGATCGGTCAGGATCCGGCGCGCCACGGCATCGGCGCGGATAGTGAGCCTGCCGGTTTCGAGCGCGGCCAGGATCGGAACGGGCACGCGCTTGATATTGGGCGGCATGTAGCGCCAGGAGATTGCGCGGCGTCCGGGCCAGTGGGCCTCGGTCTTCTCCTTGAATTCGCGTTCGGCCGCAGTGAGCTTGGAAGGCCCGACGAAATTGCCATTCGGCAGGTTCGGCACATCGTCGTTGCAGCCCCGCACGCCGAGCGTCGCCTCGGCGAGGTCATAATGGGGCGCAAGGTCGGTGTAGGAGATGGGCCAGTCGATGCCTTGACCGTCGCGGCTCGCGGCCTTGAAGTCGGTGTCCGACCAGCGGAGCAGCACCCGGCCGAAGGTATGAAGCCGTCCTCCGAGTTGCTTGCCCCGGATCCAGAGGAAGGGCTTGTCCTTCGGCGTGCTGTACGGATGCTTCCAGTCGTTGACGAAGAGATGGCGCATCTGCTGGCCGTAGAAGGCGACGCGAGTCTGGACCGGCTGGCCGGTGATCGCGGCGCGAACCCGGGCCCAGAGCTGGATACCCTTTTCCTTGGGCCCGGCGAAGTCGGTCGGGAAATCGGCGGGCGTGATATTCGGTCCCGCCTCGAGCAGCAGGACCTCGAGACCCTGCGCGGTCAGCTCCTGTGCGGCAAAGCTCCCGGCAGCGCCCGAACCGACAATTATGACATCATGTTTCTTGCTCATCGATTTCTACATCCGGTCGGCGGTCGCAGGACCTGTGCCTGCCTTGGTTTCCGGCGCTCGCGGCCCAGCCGCGGGCGCCGGAAGATTGCGATCGGGTAGGATCAGAACTTGAAGCCGGTGCGAACGCCATATTCGCGCGGCGCGGTCAAAGTGAAGGCACCGAGCTCGAACAGGCCGAGCAGGCGCTTGTCCTCGAGGTTCCGCGCGAACGCCTGAACATACCATTTGTCGTCGCGGGCAAAATAGCCAAGCGTCAGGTCGGTGCGGGTATAATTTTCCTGCACGATCTGCGTCGCCGTATTGCCGTCGGTGACGACGTAGGAGCTGGAGAACTTCAGCGCCGCACTGCCCGAGATCCGCCCGCCGTTGGCGAGATTGATGTCCTGGGTCAGCCCGATACGGCCGGTCCACTTGGGCGATCGGTCGAGCGGCGTTCCCTTGAAGTTGATCGTCGTATTGCCTTCGAGCGGGAAGAAGTCGTCATATTTCGCATCGAGATAGGACAGGCTGTAATCGATCTTGGTGCTGCCGCCGAGACGGAGCCAGCCGTCGAACTCGAGACCCTTGATGCTCGCGCTCGGGATGTTCTGCGTCACCTGCCCGCCCGTCGCCTTGACGAGACCGAGCTGCAGATCCTTATAGTCGTAGGCGAAGCCGACGAGGCTGAAGAACAGCTTCCGGTCGAGGACGGTCCCCTTGATGCCGCCTTCGTACGACGTGATCGTCTCCGGCTGGTAATAGAAAGGAACCGGCGAGACGTCGGCCGGCGAGCCGTCGTTGAAGCCGCCCGCCTTGTAGCCGGTGGTCACATTGGCGAAGGCCAGGACGTTGTCGGAAAGGTCGGCCTCGATGCCGGCCTTCCAGGTCAGCTTGTTCCCCGAGATGCCGCCGCCCGGATAAGTGCCGTCGAACACGGTCGGGACCGCAACCGGCGTGCCGGGGATCAGGAAGGTCTGCAGGCCTTCGCGGCGCTTCTTGTCCTCGGTGTAGCGCAGCCCGCCCGTCAGGCGGAAGCCAGGCGTCACTTCATAGGTGATCTGGCCGAATGCCGCGGCCGATTTCGAGACCGTGTCGATGTCGTAATCGAGCGCGAACCCGAACGCCGGGAACAGAAGATAGGGTGCAACCTTCGGATTCTCGCGGAAATAATAGACGCCGGCGATCCACTTGAACGGACCGGTTCCGGTCGACGCGAGGCGCAGCTCGTGCGACATCTGGTCGCCGTTGAGGTCGTTCGCGAAATCGCCGTTCGAGAAGGCGCCCGCCGCGATGAGCGGAATGTCGTTGCGCGCCATGCGGTCGCGGTAGCGCGATTCACGATAGCCGAAGAGATAGGTGAGGTCCGCGAACCCGAGGTCGGCGGTCAGTTCCGCCGTGATGCCGCCGGCTTTGTAACGGCTGTACGGATCGAAGCCTGGGTTCTGGAAACGAAGGCTGTTGTCGTCGTTCTGGGCGAGCGCACGCGCCTGGGCGATGCTCGCCACACCGTTGGTCAGCGACTGGACATAGTCGCCGGCGAGGTACAGCTCGACATTCTCGCCGAGCTGGAAGAGCAGGCTGGCGCGGACGCCGAAGTCGTTCTGGTTGTCGAGGCGGCCGTGGCCGTCGTTCGTGCGAGTGTAACCGTCATTGCGGTTGTACACGGCCGCGATGCGGCCGCTCACCGTGCTCGAAAAGGGCACGTTGACCGCGCCGTTGAAACGCAGCGTGTCGAAATTGCCATATTCGGCCGAGAACGAGCCCTCGAAGCTGTCGCGCGGACGAACCGGAATGATGTTGATGACGCCCGCCGTGGCGTTTCGGCCATAGAGCGTTCCCTGCGGACCGCGCAGCACCTCGACCCGCTCGACGTCGAACATCGCGAGCTGCTGCTCGGTGAAGCGGCCGATGTAGATGCCGTTGACGTTGAACGCGGTCGACGGATCGCCCTTGTCGGTAAAGTCGGCGCTCGCCACGCCGCGGATCGCAAAGCCAGCGACGCCGACCTGCACGTTCGGAAGAACGTTCGGCAGATCCTTGGCGGTCACGATGCCCTCGGATGCGAGCTGCTCGCCCGATACCGCGCTGATGGCGGCCGGGACCGAAGCGAGATTCTCGGCGCGGCGGTTCGCGGTCACGACGATATCGCCGGAGGTATCTTCCTCTTCGGCGACCGGCGCGGGGTCCGACTGCGCGAGGGCAGGAGCCGCCTGAAAGAGCGCGAGGCTCACAGCGAGGGCGGCACGAATTTGATAGCGAGCGTGGGTCTTCATAGGATCCTCCCCAGAATGTCCAATTGTTCGACATTCGAACGACAGATGCGCGAGCGATGAGACTCACTTCGCGTCTGCCCGCCAAGTAAACGTATTTTCGTTCGGCTTTTCAACTGCAATATTGTTCGAGTTATGAACATAAATTGCCGATTGGGCGCGAATCCCGGAATCGCCGATTTTCAGCGGACTATCGCGCTTCATCAGGAGAAATTGCTACAAAACCGGGGCGTTGGACGGCCTCTTGAGGACCTTCGCGAGGGACTTGACCATTCATAAAACGAACATCAAGGTGTGCAGATGAGCTCAGTCATCCAGAATCGGAAACGTGCGCCGCGGGTCGATCGCGCGACCAACGTCCGCGAGGTGCTGTCGCTGCTCCGCTCGGAGGGCCCGATCAGCCAGGCCGAGATCGCACGAGCGACCGGCCTCGCACGGGCGACAGTCAACCAGATCGTCCAAGGGCTCCGCGATCGCGGTGCGGTGGAATATCAATGGAAGAACCGCCGCGAGGCGCTCGTCGCCCTCGCGTCGACGAGCGGATCGGTCGTGTCGCTGATCGTCAGGGAGTATATGGTCCACGCGATCCTGTTCGACATCGGCGCCCAGGAACGCATCGATTTTTATAATAGCGACCTCCCGGAAATGAACGAAGGCCAGACGTCGCCCGCCATGGCGCTTCGGCTGCTCAGCATGGCGAGCGACATGGCGAGGGATCGGGGCTCGCCGGTGATCGGAGCGTCGATCGCCATGGAAGGCCCCATCCAGCGATCGACGGGCGCGATCGCGCCATGGGCATGGCAGCGCCTCCCGCACTGGAAGAATGTCAACATTCGCGACTATTTCGCGCGACACTTGCGCATCCCTGTCGTGGTCGACAATGACGCCAACCTTGCCGCGCTTGCCGAATGGTCGTGGGGCATCGGCCGCGGCTGCTCCGATTTTCTCTATATCACCAGCGCTGAAGGCATCGGCGGCGGCGTCCTCATCAACGGCAAGATCTATCATGGCGGCAGCGGGCTGGCCGGCGAGATCGGACATCTTGTCATCGCCGAGACCGGCGACCTCTGCTTCTGCGGTAGCCGCGGCTGCCTCACCAGCTTTGCAACCGAACGCGCGATTCTGAAGTCGCTGGCCAATTCGGGCCGGCCCAAGGCATCGCTGCTCGAGGTCGTTGAACATGCCAAGCTCGGCGACGCCGCCTGCCAGCGGGTCCTGTCGGAAGCCGGGGTCCATCTGGGCAAGGCGCTGGCAACCGTCGTGCGCGTTCTCGGCCCGAAGACGATCGCGATCGGCGGTACGCTGGCCCGCGCCGGGGACATTGTCCTCGACGGGCTGCGCTCGTGCGCCGAACTGATCAACCTCCGCGCGGTCGGCGAATCTCCCGAATTCAGGATTGCCGCAATTCTCGATCACGCGACCGAACTTGGCGGTCTCGCCGCGATACTCTCGGAATTGGACCTCGGATTGAGCACACTGGCGCCATGGATGGTCGATGCGAAGCGTCCCGGAGCCGACGGCGTCCGGGCAACGACGCCGCCTGCTGTGGCTTGAAATCCCGAAGCTAGGGCTGCGGTTTCAGGCGGAAGAAGCGAACCGCATTATTATAGAGAATATCGCGCTTCTGCTGCGGCGACAGATAGGTCGCGGTCTCGATCACGCTCACCGAATAGGGCAGGATGTCGGGCCAGAAAACCTGGTCCGAGCCGAACAGGATGCGGTCGCTGAATCCAGCCTCGACAAGCCGTTGGAGATAGCGATGCACCTCGGGAAGCGGATAGCTCCAGATGAGGCCCGCCGTATCGACATAGACGTGCGAGTTGGCACCGAGCAGCGCGAGCATATTGTCGGTCATGGGGTAGCCCGCGTGCATCACATAGATGCGGAGCTTGGGATGTTTCGCCAGTACGGTCTCGAGCCGCAGCGGGTCGCCGGCGCTGGCCCGGAACTTGGGCGCGTTGACGTTCGCGCGCCCCGCGCCACCCGTCCCCATGTGGATGCCGACCGGAATGTCGAGCTCCTCGGCGAGCGCAAAATATTTGTCGAGGGCTGGATCGTCGGGGTTCACCCCGTCATACTGGACGCCGATCTCGCCCATCACCTTGAAGCCGTTCGCGCTGAACTCTTCGCGAAGTTCGGCGAGCGGCCGATATTTCCCGCCAAAGCCGATGCCCGTCGCCGGAATGACCCGGCCCGGCGCGAGCGCTTCGAAATTGCGCATCGTCGCGGCATCGCCGATCACCACCCCGGTCACATTGAGGCGCTTCATGTTCGCCGCGACCTTGGTCGCATAGTCGCCGGGCTCGGCGGGAGCGAAGAAGTTCGAGCATTGGGTCACGACGCCGCCGAACGGTGCCTCGGGACCGGCCGGATCGGACGCAGCCCATTGCGGCGTGTTGGGACAAAGCGGACCGACGCCGGGCGGCGGCGCATCGCCATGGATATGGACATCGATGATCGGTGGCGGGACCCCGTCGCTGTTCGTCGCCATGATCTGCGCCGCAGCAGGAAGCGAGGTCGCGGCAGCGACCACCGCGAGCGCCGTTATCGCGAGGGCCTTATTGATCCGCATGCTGATGCTCCTTCCGCTTCCTGGTCAAATCCGTGTTCGAGAGCTGCCGCGCCGATTTCTCCGCCGCGAGCACCGTATTCTCAAGCAGGCAGGCAATCGTCATCGGGCCTACCCCGCCGGGAACCGGGGTTACCGCGCGAGCATGTTCCAGCTCGTGCGTCGCACAGTCGCCGACTAGCTTCGTCTTGCCGCCATCCCCGGTGATACGGGTGATCCCGACGTCGATCACGACCGCGCCGGGCTTGATCCAATAGCCGCGGACGAGATGCGGCGAGCCTGCGGCTGCCACGACGACGTCGGCCTTGCGGGCGAGGTCGGCGAGATCGCGCGTCTCGATATGGGTGACGGTGACGGTGGCCTCGCGCTCGAGAAGCAACATGGCGATCGGCTTCCCGACGATGTTCGACTTGCCGATCACGACGATGTCGAGCCCGCGATAATCGTCGATCACCGTGTCGAGGAGCTTCATGATCCCGAGCGGCGTACAGGGAACGAGACCGCCCGTACCGGTCGAGAGCCGCCCCACGTTGACCGGATGGAAGCCGTCGACGTCCTTCAACGGGTGTATCCGGTCGAGGACTTCAGACGGGTCGATATGGGCCGGCAGCGGCAACTGGATCAGGATGCCGTGAATTTCCGGGTCGGCATTGAGCCGGTCGATGAGGGAGAGGAGGTCATGCTCGCTCGTCGATGCGGGCAGGCGATGCCCCGCCGACCGGATGCCCGCCGTCTCACAGGCAGCCACTTTGCGTCGGACATAGACCTCGCTCGCGGGATCGTCGCCGACCAGAACGACGGCAAGGGCGGTTTCGATGCCCTCTTGCCGCAACCGGTCGACGCGCAGTCCGGTCGCCGCGAGAACCTCCTGCGCAAGCGCCTTGCCGTCGATGATCGTTGCCACCGCCTACGCCTTGAAGACGACCGTCCGGTGCCCGTTCATGAAGACGCGGTCCTGGAGATGAAAATGGACGGCCGTCGCGAGCACGCGACGTTCGATGTCGCGGCCCTTGTGGACGAGGTCGTCAGGCATGTCCGAATGGCTGATGGCCTCGACGTCCTGGTGGATGATCGGGCCTTCGTCGAGATCGGCGGTCACATAGTGCGCCGTCGCACCGATCATCTTGACGCCCCGGTCGAAGGCCTGGTGATAGGGTTTCGCGCCCTTGAAGCCGGGCAGGAAGCTGTGGTGGATATTGATGCAGCGGCCCGACAGGAAGGCGGCAAGATCGTCAGAGAGGATCTGCATATATCGTGCGAGGACGACAAGTTCGGCGACTGTATCCGAGACGACCTTCTTGATCGCGGCTTCCTGTTGCGGCTTCGTGTCCTTGGTGATGGGCAGGTGATGATAAGGGATTTCGCCCATCAGCGAGGTTGTCAGCACCTCGCGCGGGTGGTTCGAAATTATCGCCACGACCTCCATGTTGAGCTCGCCGATCCGATAACGGTACAGAAGGTCGCCAAAGGCATGGTCGAATTTCGAGACCATGAGCACGACTTTTTGCGGCACGCTGTTGTCGCGCATCGACCAGTCCAGCGCCAGTTCGCCCGCGACCGGGGCGAAGCCGGCCCGCAGGGACTCAAGGTCGCTGTCCTCGTTCGCCGTGAAGACGACGCGCATGAAAAAGCGATCGTTGCTGCTGTCGTTGAACTGCTGCGCGTCGGCGATGTTGCAGCCGGCCGCCGTCAGATAGCCTGCCACCCGCGACACGAGGCCGGGCCGGTCATCGCACTGGAGGCGAAGCGTATAGGTTTGCATCTCTCTCACCCTCGAATATCTGGCCGGACCGGTGGCTGAAGCACCCCGCCCTGCGGAAAAACTCGGGAATCCGGCGGCATCGCTCGAACGGTGAGAACGGCGTGCCAGCCGGATTCCCCGGCGCCCCCCCGGCGCCGAAAGCATTTGCTCGCGAGGTCAGGCCGTCGCGGCGAGATAGGGGCGATAGCCCTCGCGGATCTTCGAGGCGACCGGGCTCGGTGCAACCGTTGCCCGGACCACGGTCTGCTTGTGGCGCTCGACGACCGGGCGGTTCGATCCGCCGTCGGGTTCGCCCCAGACGATTTCCACGGTGTCGCCTTCCGAAACCTTGCTCGGATCGATCAGCGCGAGCGAGATCCAGCGACGCACGTTCGAGCTGTAAACGACATAGGTCGACAGGCCGACGCGATTGCCGTTCACCAGGACGGTGTCGAAGGGGAAGGTCGCGTAATAGGCGGCCGGAGCTTCCATGAACTTGAAGCGCTCGTCGCCCTCGTTGAACTGCGAGCGGAAGATCGAGACCACATCGTCATTGTCCCAGACGAGCGTGACCTTCTTCAGATGCTGCTCGTCCTTGGACGCGAGTAGCGCGTCGCGGCCGATGAAGTCGTGGTTGAAATCGATGAACGAATAACCGCAGTCCCACGGACGGATGTAATAATCCTCGACCCGGTCAGAGAGGAAGCTGCCACCGAGCGACGCGCCCGCCTCGAAGCCCTTCTCGGGCAACCACTTGCGGTAGTCGGCAAGCTTCGGGTCGGTATAGACGGCGGGAAGCACCGACGCGAACCAGCCCGATTCCGTGCTGGCGGTCGAGTAGGCGCGGGCACCGCCCTGCAGCAGGCCGAGGTCGCGGCCGGCGTCGAGGATCGCGCTGCGGACCTCTTCCGCTTCTTCGGCGGGACCCCAGAGTTCGAGGCCCGGTGCCGCGGCCATGCCATGCTTCAGCGCCCGGACGTTGCGGCCCTTGATCTTGATCTGGCCCATCGAGAAGAATTTGATGTCCGCAATCGGACCGCCGTTGAGGCGCTCGAGAATCTGCCAGGCGTTCGGCCCCTGCACCTCGAAACGGAACGAGCGGCGACCGCGCGGATTACCGGCGACGGTGCGTTCGTCACGGTCGATCGTGACATCATAATTGCCGGCGACCGCGTTGTACTGGACCCAGTTCGGGATGTGCGGGCGGCCAACGATGTTCACGCGAA
>VFQN01001714.1_pt1 | contig 35639 bp, 26 predicted proteins | sample 3512371 | NCBI WGS metagenome assembly VFQN01 (sample SAMN10412370, study PRJNA504923) | tailings metagenome | isolation source: Replicate 2 from Balatoc abandoned mine | place: Philippines: Itogon, Benguet | collected 2017-08-28 | reverse complement strand
GGCGGAATCACGGCAAGGGAGAAGACCGCCGTTATACCGCCATGCGCGAGCATGCCGGGCAACGGTTCTGGTGGCTCAGTCTGTTCAGCGTGTTCGGGTTACAAGGTCTGCTGCTGTGGCTGATCGCACTGCCGGTCCTGATGACGGTGACAACGCCTCAACAACCCGCCTGGAATGCGTGGGATCTCGCGGGGGTTTCGCTCTGGCTGATCGGGCTGGCGTTTGAGTCGATCGGCGACTGGCAACTGGCCCGTTTCAAGGCCAGTCCGGACAATCAGGGAAAAGTGTTGCGCCAGGGATTATGGCGCTACACCCGGCATCCCAATTACTTCGGCGACTTCTGTGTCTGGTGGGGATTTTACTGTCTCGCGGTCGCTGCCGGAGCCTGTTGGACCATCTTCAGTCCGTTGATCATGTCGATCCTGTTGATGCGAATCTCCGGCGTCACGCTGCTGGAGTCCACAATCGAGGATCGCCGGCCGGACTATGCGGAATACCGCCGCACGACCAATGCCTTTTTCCCCGGCCTTCCCCGGTCGTGAGTTTGCCTGACGCTCCCGGTTCATGGATTATGCGGAATCTGTGCAACTCAGGGAGCGCGGATTGCGTCAACGGCGCTTGCCAGTTCCTGAGGCAAGCGGTAGAACATCTGCGTGGTCTGCACAAATGCTGCCTCCGGGAATTTGTAACCTGGTTCTCTGACAGGCGCGACGAATCCCGGCCGAAACCGAGGGCCAGGGAAGTGCGGCCACTGGTCCCAGGCGGATGTTGCCAGGGAATCTTCCGGAAGGGATCTTTCCGGAGGGGCATGTCAGGATGACTGGATTCATGGCCACAGCATCGAAGACGGCAACGCTGGCGACGACAGTCCGGCATCTCGTGCCCGGTGTGGCAGCGATCGCGCTGGCAGCGGCGCTGTTGTTACTCTCGGATTGGCCGCGCGCCGAACGACGCGAACAGCAGTTCCGGGTGGCGTTGCTGCAAATGGCATCCCAGCCGATTCTGGAAGATGGCGCCCAGGGTGTCGTCGCCGGTCTGCAGGAAGCGGGTTACGTGGAAGGACGGAACCTGCTGCTGTCGCGTTTTAATGCCGAGGGCGATCTTGCGACTGCGAACGCAATGGCCCAGGAGTTGACCTCCTCGAACTATGATCTGGTGGTCACGTTGTCCACGCCCTGCCTGCAGGCAGTGGCCAATGCGAATCGCCGGGGCCTGGTCCGGCATGTCTTCGGGATGGTGTCCGATCCCACCATTTCGGGAGTCGGCATCGAGGCCGAACCGCTCGCTCATCCGTCGCATCTGGTCGGTATCGGCACCTTGCCGCCGGCCGATCAATCCCTGCAACTGGCTCGCGAGATCTATCCCGGCCTGAAACGGGTCGGCGTGGTCTGGAATCCGGGCGAGGTCAATTCCGAAGTCGCCACGAAAATGGCCCGCGCAACCTGCAAGGAACTGAAGATCGAGTTGCTGGAAGCGAACGCCGAGAATACGTCGGCAGTGCGTGAAGCTGCTGCCTCGCTGATTGCACGAGGGGTGGATGCCTTGTGGGTGGGCGGCGACGTCACAGTGCTGGGCGCGATTGATGTTGTCATCCGCCTCGCTCGCGAAGCCAGAATTCCGGTGTTCACCTGCATTCCCGGAAATGCGGCCCGGGGTGGCCTGTTCGACGTCGGCGCGAACTATCTGGAAGTCGGCCGCAAGGTCGGTCAGCTGGCAGGCCGCGTGCTGTCCGGTGAAGAGATAGCCAGAATTCCCTGGGAGCAGGCCATTCCTCCCAAGCTGTTCCTGAACCTGACAGCAGTGGACGGGCTGAACGCCCCCTGGTCATTTCCCAAAGACCTCATTCAACGGGCCGATTCCGTCATTGATGCGGACGGCGAACATGACAAAACGCCCGCTCCCGCCGCCGCAGCCATGCCGACGAAGCCTGGCAAGGTGTGGAAGCTGAAATTCATCTCTTACATCAACTCGCCGGATACGGAAGATGCAGAGCAGGGTGTTCTTGCCGGGCTGAAAGCCGCCGGCCTGACCAGAGAACACGACTTCACCTGGCAATCGCTGAACGCCCAGGGGGATATGTCAACGCTGAACGGTCTGGCGGATGCCGCGGTCGCCGACGGCGCGGATCTGATTCTCACGGCTTCCACCCAGGCGGTTCAGGCGGCCGTGCAGCGCGTGAAGAACATTCCGGTAGTGTTCACGATGGTCGCCAACCCGTTCACCGCGGGGCTGGGGAAAAGCGACCGCGAACATCTGCCGAACGTCACGGGTGCGTATGGTGCTGCCGACGCTGAAGCCATGATGCCGCTGATCCGGCAGATCATGCCCAGGGTCAAACGTCTGGGCACGTTGTATTCGCCGACCGAAGCCAACTCGGTGTTCAATCACGAAGTGCTGGAGGCTGCGGTCCGCAAGACCGGCTGGCCGCTGGTCTCAATGGGGGTGAACACGTCGTCCGAGGTGCCGGATGCTGCCCAGGCATTGTGCGGGCAGGAAATCGACGCCATCTGTCTGACCAATTCCAACCTGGCAGGAGTTTCCTTTCCCAGCGTGGTTCAGGCGGCCCGACGGGCAAAGAAACCTGTCTTCGCCTTTCTGGGCAGTATGTCCGCCCAGGGCGCGGTGGTGGTGCTGTCTCGCGATTATTTTGACATGGGGCGGGATTCCGGCGCGATCGCAGCGCAGGTCATCCGGGGATCGGCTCCCGGTTCGATTCCGTTCCATGCATCGACACATAACCGGCTGCTGCTCAATCCCGACGCGGCTCGCGAATGCGGTCTGACGCTGCCGCCAGCGCTGGTCAAGTCCGCCGACAAAGTCATCGGTCAGAACAAGGCCACCGGTCAGTGAGAACCACCGGCCTGTGGAATGACCGGCCAGTCAACAGGAACCTGCGGCGCGATGCAGATCAAATCAATTGCCCACGATGACCTGCTGGAACTGCAGGTGACCGGGCGTCTGGATGCCGAATGGGCAGCGACCCTGCAGAAGGCGATCGATCAGGCGGTCCGCGAGGGCTATCACGCCGTCGTGCTGGATCTGGGCCAGATCGCCTATCTCAGTTCGGCCGGACTGTCGGTGCTGGTGAATGCTCATCGTCAGTTCCAGCAGATTCGCGGTTTCTTCGGCGTTGGCCGGGAAGCCTGCCCGGCTCAGGAAATTATCCAGCTGACAGGCCTGGACAAGATTCTGCTGTGCGACCTCGCGGAAGTTCGTCACAGCCGCGGCAGTGGACGCAGCACCGTACAACTGCCTTCCCGGATCTCGACGAGCAACGTCGCGGACTTTGAAATCTATGAACTTGCGGGCGGCTCGCCGCTCGACTGGGAACTGATCGGCGCGCCGGAGAAATTTGATCACGAGACGTTCACCGCAGCCGACATGACCCAGGCTGTGTTTCCGGAATCGGCATCGGCGATTGGCGTGGGAGCTTTCGGTTCCAGCTTTGACGCCTGTTCTGATCAGTTTGGCGAGTTGCTGGCTGTCGCGGGCGGCGTCGCAGTCTTACCGGCCACCGGGCGCAGCCAGCCGGATTATCAGCTCGCGCGGGGCGATTTTGTGCCGTCTGCCCAGTTGCTGCATGGCGTGCGCTGGGCGGGCAAATACTCGCAACTGATTCGCTTCGAGACCGACGAACGCGGACAACGGCTGCCGTTCTCGGTGCTGACTGATGAACTGGCAGCGGCCACGGGATATGAAACGGCCGCGTGCATCATCCTGGCAGAGACCACGGGCCTCGTGGGAACCTCGCTGCGGAAATCACCTGCCATGCCGGTGAAGTCACGCTCCCGCTTCGCTCATCCCGAAGTTCGCGACTGGCTGTCGTTCGCTCCGGAACGCGTGTTTCCCCATTCGCTGGCCGTCATCGCCGGTGTGCTGGCCCGATCATCCGCGGAGTCGACGTCGTCCCGGCTGGCGAGCTATCTGCGACCGCTGTCTGCTGCCGGCAGCGTTCTGGGACATTTTCACGCAGCAGTCTTTCCGTTCCGGCCCTTCAAAAAGCGGCGGATCGAACTGGAAGATACAGTGCCGGCCCTGTTTGACAGCGGACAGCTCCAGGGCCTGCTGCATCTGATTCATGACGAGCGCACGATCACCGGCGCCGGCGAGACGGAACTGTTACGCGGCGCGATCTGGATCGGACCGCTGGCGGCTGACAAGGGAGGACGTTCATGACGCTGCTGATTGGTTCCATGACCATGGGACTGATTCTCGCGTTGCTGGCGCTGGGAGTGCTGGTCAGCTTCCGGATTCTGTCGTTTCGCGATCTGACCGTGGACGGGTCGCTCGCGCTGGGCGGAGCCGTCGCTGCCCGCTTTCTGGTCGAGGGCACATCGCCCTGGCTGGCGACGTTGCTGGCCGCCCTGTGCGGCGGTGTTGCCGGTGCCGTCACGGGCACGCTGGCGATGCGTTTGAAGATCAACGGCCTGCTGGCCGGGATTCTGGTCATGACCGCGCTGTACTCGGTGAATCTGCGCGTCATGGGCAAAAGCAATATCCCGCTGATGAGTCAAACGACCGTTCTGACGTCCGCGCAACAACTGGCAGATCCCGAGGACCGCCTGTCGATCGGCCTGTGGTCCGTGCCGACCCAGGATGTCTGGACGATGACGTTGATCGCCGTCCTGGTCGCCGTCGGCGGAGCAGTGCTGCATGCCTACTTCCGCACCAACTTCGGCCTGGCGATGCGGGCGACCGGCGACAATCCGGACATGATCCGCGCACTGGGTGTAGACGTGGGCTGGATGACCACGCTGGGGCTGGCCCTGTCCAACGGCCTCGTCGCCCTGTCGGGGGCCCTGCTGGTGCAATACCAGGGCTTTGCTGACGTGCAGATGGGGATCGGCATGGTGGTATGGGGCTTTGCCAGCGTCATCATTGGCGAATCGCTGGTGGCTTCCCGGTCCGTTGGCTTGCTCATTGCGGGCGCGATTATGGGCTCGGTGTTGTTCCGGCTGCTGGTGGCAATCGCCTTGCGCTGGGGTCTGAATCCCAACGATTTGAAACTGGTGACGGCCCTGTTCGTGCTGGCTGCCCTGGTGCTGCCGGACGTGCTGAAGTCCCTGAAATCCCGCTATCAGGTATCAAGGTGAGCGCAGCGATGCTGGAACTCGTCAACGCCCGCAAGACGTTTTATGCCGGTACGCCGAATGAGGTGCAGGCGCTGCGCGGCGTCAATCTGACCATCGAACAGGGATCGTTCATCGTCGTCATCGGCACCAACGGATCGGGCAAGTCGACGTTGCTGAACGCCGTGGCCGGGTCGTTCCTGCTCGATTCCGGCAGCATCCGCCTGGCAGGTCAGGACGTCACCCGCTGGCCGGAACATCGCCGGGCGTCGCTCATCGGCCGCGTCTTTCAGAATCCGTTTACCGGCTCTGCCCCGAACCTGACGATCGCCGAAAACCTGACGCTGGCAGCTCGCCGTGGTTGCCGCCGCGGACTCGGGCGGGCACTCGCACCGGCCACGCTGGAGGAACTGCGGGAGCGTGTGCGACAGATGGGTCTCGGCATGGAAAACCGTCTGGGAAATGCCATCGGCAATCTCTCGGGAGGCCAGCGTCAGTCACTGACACTGCTGATGGCCGGTTTGCGACGACCTGAATTGCTGCTGCTCGACGAACACACGGCTGCCCTCGACCCGAAGTCGGCTGATCAGGTGATTCACCTGACGGAGCAGATGATTCGCCGCGACCGGTTGACGACACTGATGGTCACGCACTCCATGCAGCAGGCCGCGAATCTGGGCGATCGCCTGATCATGATGGTCCGCGGTCAGATCATGTACGACTTCCAGGGGGCGGAGAAACAGCGGCTTACGCCCGAAACCCTGCTGGCCCGCTTCGAGGAAGTCCGCTGTCTCGAGCAACTCGACGAGTCCGCCGCGCTGGAATTGCAAAGACAGTACATTTGAACGCCAGCAGCGAAAACGCCTTGCGGCGACGACTGTCCGCCGCGGCGACTTCGCATGCCCGAAACGCCAGCGAGGAAGTCTGGTCTTTTCCCAGGCTGGAGTTTCTGAAGCCGCTCGTTACGGACATCTGATCGTATCAAATGCGGCGACTGAAAGGGGATGAGTTGCAGACCCCTGACACGAGACATCGAACACTCAGCGAGCCGGACGCTTGCCGGCGGTCATGCATACGTCGGCAACCCGTCCGCCGTCTGCCATGGCTACATGAAATCGCTGCTCGCCTTCGAGACGATGCACGGTGACGTGGTAGGCCGAACTGGCGGCTGCCAGGTAAGGCCGCTTGTCGACGTCCTCCACCGGCCGGATCTTGCCCCAGGAGCCGTCTCCCAGGTAGAGCACGCCGTGCTTGTCGTAACGGCCATCAATCAGGGGATGTGTTCGTTTGAAGGCGTGATCGTGATGTTCCAGGACGAGGTCGACATGAAACCGCTCGAACAGCGGGCTCCAGTGAGTGCGTTGTTCCTCGCCCGTTCCGGGTTTGCCATTGTTGTTCGCGAAGGACCGGACGGATGGATACGCGGGGACGTGATTGGCTACGATCAGGTGTGGACGCGACTGGCGTTCCTGCAAGGTCTGCGACAGCCAGTCGGTCTGCTCGCCAGTGATCGGTGCAATATGCCCGGTGTCCAGCAACACGATACTGAGGTAATCGCCGATATCCAGCACGCCGTAGGTCTGTTCGGCATACAACCCGTCGAACACGCTCAGATAGTGGGCAGCGTGCCGGCGTTCGCCCTTGTAACCTCCGTCGACTTCATGATTGCCGATGCAGGCAATCAGCGGGATCAGGCGGCCGGCCGAATCGACCATCGTTTGCCGGTAGTTTTCCAGGAACTTGTAGAACGTCTTCGCAGACCGGCCGTTGTCATACGCAAGGTCGCCGCCGATCAGGGCGAAGTACGGGTCCTGCTTTGCCGCGAGCAGGTTGGTCTGCATGGCTGCTGAACCCGTACCGGCATCGCCGCCCGAGACGAACGTCAACGTATTCGTGGCCTTCGCCGGCATGGTGCGAAAACGATAGACCGGGGAATCCGCTCCGATCTGGAACTGGTAATCCATCCCGGCCTGTAAATCCGCCAGATCACAACGATGCACCTTCAGGTCCGTGTCCGGAAACGGCTTCGTACGGACCTTGCCGATCTGCCACATCGGCTTCTCAGCCGCAGGGGCATAGTGAATCTCAGATGTTCCGGCGGTCTCTTCCCCGACCCACTGGATGCAAATTGTGGTCGTCGGATCCTGCTGCCAGGTGAGAAACAGCGTTCCGGGATCGAAGGCTGGCTGCGAGGTCTGCTGGTCAGCAGCGGTCAACAGACGCGGAGTCAGGGCAGCTGCCACGCCTCCGAAAGAGGTTCCCAGAAACCCGCGACGGTTAAGGTTCAACATGGGCCATGACTTTCAGGAATAACGGCCATGAACAGGGACTGGCGACTGCCGGCTCAGTATTTCAGGCCGTTTTTGCGCAGGTGCACCCAGGGCTTCGCTGTGGAAAAGGCAGCGCCTTCGCCAGCACCGGTAACTTGCAGGGCATAAATCGTGTGGTCGCCCGTCGCCATATGGGACACCACCTCTCCCTCGAGATAGCCGAGAGCACTGGTGAGCAACGGCGTGCCGGTCACTCCATACTGCACCGCAATGCCCTCAAACGCATTGATCCCGGGTTCAAAACCGGTGCCGAAATGTTTCAGCAGATCCTTCTGCTCTTCCGCAATGACGTTTACCCCCAGCACCGGCGAAATCTCCAGCCATGAATTCAGATAGCGTTTCTGATTCACTGCGACGGTGAGCATCGGTGGCTCAAACGAGGCTTGCTGAACCCAGCTGGCCAGCAAACCTGTTTGCTGGCCGTCCGGCAATTGCGCTGTGACGATGTAGAGCCCGCTGGGAATACGTCCCAAGACTGTTGAAATGGTTCGCAACCCGGAATCACCGATCATCGCTTCGCCCGGCATTGTGCTGAAATCCCCGGAACTCAAAACATGCATGCAGTTTGTCGGTTCTGAACGCGCACAGTGTAACGCGAGCAGTCGACGTAACGCGAGCAGCCACTGATCTCCGGTCGCCGCGGTCCCGGGCGTGAACAGAACCGCTGGCCTGCAGGTCCACTGCCTGACCCGGCACTCTTATCGCCGGATTTGACGGGTTCCGGCAGTCCGGCAGCAGGGTTGCCCTGCGTGATTGCACTCCATTCAGCGTCACGACAGACTGGGAACACGCTGCCGGTGTTTGCAGACAGGCAGTACGGTTTCATTTAGCACTTGCTACCAGGGGATCACGACATGCGAGCGGTTCTGATGGGGGTTCTGATAACGGGGCTGGCCGGCAGTGCCTTCAGTGAGGAGTTGCCGACTGCGGAAAGTGTGCAGCCCGTCAAACTGCTGGAAGTGCATGCCTATTGCGAGGGCGTCGTTTTCGATCATCAGGGACATGGCTACATTTCCCACGGCGACCGGATCACCCGCTTCGATCTGGACGGCAACGGCAAGGTGTGGGCGACGACGGGAGCCCCGAACGGTCATAAGATTCTGGCAGATGGCACCCACCTGGTCTGCGACGCCAGTCAGCACGCCGTGTTGAAACTGGATGCTGACGGCAAGCTGCTGCCGCACGCTGCCAGCGTCTGCAACGGTCAGCCGCTCCGCGGTCCCAATGACCTGACGCTGGACACACCGAATGGCGGTTTCTATTTCACCGATCCCGGCGACTCCGGCCTGAAGAACCCGATCGGCACGCTGCACTATGTCGATGCCAGCGGGACCACGCATCTGTGCGCCGGCGGCTTCGCCTATCCGAACGGCGTGGTGCTGACTCCCGATGGCAAACGGATCCTGATGGCAGAAAGCCAGAAGAATCGCGTGCTGGTCTTTGACGTCTTGTCGCCCGGAAAAGTCAGCGAGCCGAAAGTCTTCGCAGATCTGCCGGCGAAAAGTGGCTCCGAACAGGTTGACAACCAGCCGGACGGTATGTGCCTGGACGCCGCCGGCAATTTGTACGTCGCCCATTATGGCATGAAACAAGTCCAGGTACTGGACCCCGCCGGTAAACTGATTCGTCGCTACGGCGGCGGCAACATCACGACCAGCAACGTCGCTTTCGGCGGTCCCGATCACAATCAGTTGTTCGTCACCGGCGGGCTCGGAGCGGAAGCCGGCAAGGGCGGTCTGTTCCGTCTTGACCTGGGAGTCAAAGGCCTGGTGATCCTGCCGCCAGCGAAACAGTGAAACCCGAGCCGTTGAGATCAGTTGCAGACCCGGCAGCGATCGGAGATGCCGGGTCTGGAGATTTTGAACTGTTATTCGGCGATGCGCAGGACTCTGGCTCCGCGAACCCGGCGGAACTTCAAATCGATCAGGGCCTGGTTGGCATCTGCGAGGGAATACTCCTGAACTTCGGGACGTAATCCGGCTACGGCAGCCAGTGCCAGGAATTCCGTGACATCGCGGCGGGTGACGTTGGCGACGGACTTGATCTCTTTCTCCAGCCAGAGATCACGCGGATAGTCCAGGGTCTGCCAGGCGGCTTTGTCCCGGTCTTCCTTGCGAATGGCATTGATGACGAGCCGTCCGCCAGGTCTCAGCCGGGCCAGTGCGGACACCACCGGCAGCCAGGCTGGCGTGGTGTCAATAATCGCGTGAAGTAGTTCTGGCGGGGAGTCGGTAATCCCTCCGGCCCACACGGCTCCCAGTTCCCGCGCAAACTCCTGCTCACTCTCCGTTCGGCAGAACACAAATACCCGTGCCTGCGGAAATTCAGCTTGTACCAGTTTCAGGACCAGGTGGGCTGAAGCACCGAACCCCGTCAGTCCCAGATTCTGGCCATCGCCGAGATTAGTCAGTCGCAATGACCGATAGCCAATCGCCCCGGCACACAGCAGCGGAGCCGCTTCCAGGTCAGTAAGTCCGGCGGGAATCTTGCAGGCAAATGCCGCCGGGACTGTCAGGTAGTCCGCATAACCGCCCGGTGCATCGCGGCCCGTGGCGCGGAAGTCGGGACAGAGATTTTCCCGGTCGGTCCGACAGTATTCGCAATGTCCGCAGGCCGAGAAAATCCAGGCGATGCCGACTCGGTCCCCGGTCTGAAATCCCTGGACATCCTTCCCGATCGTTTCGACGTGGCCGACCACCTGATGCCCGAGGATGGCTGGCAGTTCCGGAGGCGGGGTCCGGCCTTCGATTTCATCGAGTTCGGTATGACAAACACCGCACACCGACACCCGGACCTGCAACTCTCCAGGACCTGGCACGGGCACAGGCCAGTTTACCAGCCGCAATGGTCGGGCGGATTCTGTCAGTTCGCCGGTTCGCTCCAGCAGTTGCGCACGCATCTTGATCCTCCGTCAGGACTGGCAACTTCGAGGTTTCCGGATTGTAACCATTGCTGACTGCGCAACGGTAAGACCAGGCGGGATTCACAACTGTCGGGGGGGGGACGGGTGAGCGGCATCGGCAAGCCCTGTTTCTGTCCTGCTGGCGAACGTTCCTGCTCCAGCGTCACCGGCTCCTGTCAATCCACCAATAGTAACAGGTAGTAACAGGATGGTGTGGAGGATCTGACGACCCGGCGGTTCCACCCGAAAGCATTGCACAAGTCGTCCCGCTGAACTTCTACATGAGGCCGCGTCACAGGCCGATGCCGTCAGAGCAGTCAGAGCATTCAGAAAACGGAACGGGCAGGGCAGGGGACGATCACGAGGGCCTCATGTGCGATCAATACTCGCTATCCGCGCAGATCGTTGGCGGCACGTCCTCCGTGAAGGAAGCAGCGAGTCAACGGTTGTCTGACAGCGACCGGTCTTCCGCAAGCGACGAAAAGCCTGACGGTGAGAGGCATCCGGCAGGATGCTGGTGGAATCCGCCAGTGGACGCCGGGCGTTTGACCAGCCGCAGATGGCGATATTCCGGGTTCCGTGCGGATCGGCCACGCGACAAACTCGAAACCCGTCCGGAAATACGCCACCGGAAAACGTCACTCAGTCAGGAAGGGGGGCAGATGTTCGTGTCACTCAACACCGCCGATCAACCGGGGAGTTCGCTCACGGACATCGGAATCTGTGCAGAACCGCTGGATGAACTCGCCGACGAACTGCAGATCTCCCGGTCACAGGTCTGTCTGCAGGGGCGTACTTATGAAATCACCGTCCAGATTCGATCTCTGCCTTCGCCGTCAGCGGGGCTGTTAGCGATTCGCGGCGGACGCCGGATTCCGGTGATGACTGCCGCGCTGTCGGAGCCTCGTCCTGAATCCGGGACGTCAGCCCTGCACTCACCCCCGCAAATTTCCTGAGGCGGGGAATTCGCCACCGCAGTGAGCCTGCAAGGCATCCACTGCCGTCGTTCGTTCGTTATCCCTTATGAGATCCGTGTGCATGTTGTCTCAGGGAGAAAACCGAGGTGTATGATGTTACGCAGTCTCCTGGTCGGAGTGAATGGCACCAACCAGAGCCGTCGGGCGTTTGAGTTGGGATTACATTGGGCAAAATGTCATCGAATTCCGCTCACATGCATTGGCGTGATTGATCGGGAAGGGTTGGCCCCCGGCGAATTGAATGCGACCGGCGGCCCGCCGCTGGAACCAGACCTGGAATTTGCCCAGGTCACCGCGGAAAGTGGCATCATTCAGGCAGCAGTCGCAGCGGCCGGTCGGGCAGCCGATGCGTGCGGAGTCGAATGTCATGGCATTGTTTGCGAAGGGAATCCGCCTGAAGTCCTGGGGCTGGAAGCCCAGCGGCACGACCTGCTGGTGATTGGTCGCGGCCTCTCCCCCCTGGAAGAGCATGATCGACCGATCTCGACGATGTTAAGCGATATCATTCGCCACAGTTGTCGACCGGTGGTCATTGCCGGCGATCAGATTCCAGCGGCGTCGGATGTCTGGATCGCTTATGACGGCAGCCTGCAAGCGGCCCGCACGTTGCAATCGTTTGTCCAGTCCGGACTCTACTTCGCCCACCCGCTGCATGTGCTGGAAATCGGCCAGACGATGGGCGGCCCGACGAGTTTGCGGCGGGCGATCGACTATCTCAACCTGCATGGGCGCTCTGCAGAACTGCACGTGCTGCCGGCCCATACCAACATTGCGGAATCCCTGGTGCATTATGTCAGGGAATTTCCCTGCGGACTGCTGGTGATCGGCGCTTACGGACGTCCGCATACCGGCGAACTGATCTTCGGGTCCGGCGCCCGCGCAATTCTGAATCGCGTGCCGTCGCCGATCTTCCTGTATCATTGAGTGCCGAGAGTTAAGGGTTGAGAGTTGAGTGCCTGGCGATGTGGCTGGCACTCAACTCTCAATCGCAGTTTTCAGCTGTGATGATCGATCAGGCTTTCGCCGCATTGAGGATCGCTTCGTAGTTCGGATGCTCGGCGATTTCCGGACAATATTCGACGTAGGTGAGCGTTCCGGACGGATCGACGACGAAGACGGCACGGGCCAGGCAGCGGTCCAGCGGCCCGCCGGAGATCAGCACGCCGTAGTCATTGCCGAAGTCGGTACAACGATGAGCGGACAGGGTCTTGACGGTTTCCACCCCTTCCGATCCGCACCAGCGCTTCTGCCCGAACGGCAGGTCCATGCTGACGACCAGAATCTCAACGTTGGACAACTGGGCAGCCTCGTCGTTGAATCGCTTGGTTTCCGCATGACAGACGGACGTATCCAGCGACGGGATCGTGACAATGATCCGCGTCTTGCCGCTGGAGGCTGCCAGGGAAACATCCTGCAGGGCAGTGTCCTGCAGGGAGAAGTCGGGAGCTGCATCGCCCACATTGAGGACGCGTCCCTTGAGGTCGACCGGATTTCCCTTGAGTGTGACGGCCGCGGTTCGCTTCATGGCGTTGATCCTTGTTTGAATTCAGGTCTTATCCGCACACCGGAAGCCGGCGGCGGTTCTGGTTCAGTAACCGCGGCAGTATGGCATCCGGGCGCAACCGCGAAAAGGGTGCCCCGTGTATGAAGTGTGAAAGTCGCGAGCGCGCAGTGATTGCGACGAAGACCATGGATCGCGAGCATTCCGGCCGGCTCAGAACTCCAGCACCAGGGAAGCGAGACGACTCCGGTCGGCGCGCAGGCGATAGTCTTCCAGCATTGTCTGGAGATCGGGTGCGATGAATTTCGAGAACTGCTGTTTACGGTTGATTCGCACGGTGAGTTTGCTGTCGAAGTCGACCAGCCCATCCAGCAGACGCAGTGTGGTGGAACTCGTGGGCGAAGTCACGGTCACCGTATTTCCGGGGGTAACCCGGCCGGTGATCTTCATCACGTCGATTTTCTGTGCCGCTCCGGCCGGCTGGGGCAGCAGGTAATTCTTCGGCAAGCCGTTCGCCACCACCCAGAACGGCTGGTTGTCGCATTGCCGCAGCGAGAAGTATTCAAACTCGTTCGGCACCGGCCCCCGCACGTGCAGATCCATCCAGTCGAACAGTTTCGGGAGTTCGTCCATATAGGCATCCTGACCACGGCCGGGAAATTCGGCATAGATCAGATCGTATTTGAAACCGGCGACGAACAGGTCATCGAAGAACTTCGCCATCGGCTTGCGCTGGGCATCGCGCCCCAATTCCCCGCGCACCACATACCACGCGGTGTAGCGGCAGTTCTCGAACAGAAACAATCCGTAATGGTCGCTGACGCCGCCAATTGGCATGACTCCGGCGAACAGATCCGGGTAGGCCATGCCGATGTCGAAGGCGGCATCCGCTCCCATGTCGTGACCGGTGAGAAACACGCGATCGGCATCAATCGAGAACCGCAGTTTTGCATCTCGCAGCGTCTGCAGGACGGTCAGATGGGAAGCGTTACTGTACGAGTATTCGCGAGCGGTCTCGGGGGCATATTCCGGAGCGATGACGATATAGCCTCGCCGCTGGGCCCAGCCGGGGGACTCTTCACGACCGCCCCAGAACGCGAGCATCTGTTCGGTCGTCTTGTGTTCGGCCCGCAGAGCGACGATGCAGGGATAACGACGGTTCGGGGAATATTCGGTGGGCAACAGCACCTGGTAGCTGAGTTCCGGAATATTCCCTTCCGCCGGAATGGTGATCGGGGCAGCAATCCCTGGCTGGATCATCTCGGCATCCAGCACCGGCGGCAATTCACGGATCAGTTCCCGGGTGCCGACAGCACCTACGCTTTCCAGCTGGCGGAGTTCGTCGAACAGCTGACCACGAATGATCGGATTGCTGGATCGCAGATACTCACGAATCAAACCGCGGGCGTCCCAGAACCGCAGGCTGCGCGGCAGATCGGTTGAGGCATCATCCGCACCTGCTGCCCAGCCGGAGAATGCCAGGGCCAGCTTCTCGGCCGCTGTGCGTTGTGGATCGTTCAGCGACTGCAGGAACGGTCGCAGGCGATCCAGTCCGGAACGATCCAGTTCCGCCAGCAATTGCGTTCGCACGGTGGAAACCTGCTCCCGCAGGACAGAATCCGTCAGTTGCGCCTGGAGATCGCCCAGAACCAGTTCGACTCGTTCGAGGTCTTCGATTTCTTTTTGACTGGCGCCCAGAAACTGTTCGACATCCCGTTGCACTGCGCCGCCCACCAGAGCAAGAGGAATTCGTGCGGCCGAGTCATCCGCCAGCTGGTACTGGCCGACCTTTCGCCGCTGGTTCAGTTCCCGCATCACATGGCGGCCGAAAACCTGCAACAGTTCCTGCCGAAACGACGTCACCCGGTCCTGAAAATCCGGAAAGTCGCGGGCGATACTGTCCAGTTCCGCGAAGGCTTGCGGATACCACTCTGCTGCGATGTAAAATCGCGCGCGTGCCAGCCGGTCCTGCGGGTCCTGCGGCTTGCAGACGAGCGGGTTCTGCAGGATTGAGAGGATGGTTTCCTGCGGCAGGCTGTTGAGGCCGATGCCGTAGTCCCAGACATGCGAGAGACCGGTGACCTCGACATGATCGGCCGCGATTCGGGTAATGCCCTGAATGACGGGCAGATTGCCGCGGGCCGTCGCCAGCGTCACCGTCCGGCGGCCGAACTGCTCATCGAAGGGGGTTGACGAGACGATGCTGCCGACGTTCTGGATGATCTCACTACGGGACTGTTTCACCTGGGGAACCACGAACTGTTCGGTCTTGTTCAGGTTCAGGTCAAGGTTCAGTCCATGGTCCGGAATTTGCCGTTCCGGCACGTAGTACCGCTGCCAGTCAGTGCTGACCATCACAATGCTGTAGATCGGCACAGGTCCCTGATTGATATTCGGATTCCGCGTCATGGTCTGCAGCTTGACCGGTCGGCCATGCAACACGTATCCGCTTTTCAGTTCGACGGTGCCGGCTCTCACATCCACGGCGGAATGGGTGAGGAGCGCCAGCGACAAGGCCAGCAAGAGCGAGTGGCCCGAGCGGAACTGTCCCAGAGAAGATGTTGGTGGCACCACAGCCAGTTCCTGACGATACGGGACTTCTGAGGATTTTTCTGACGCAGGTGGAGGCTGACTTCAAGTATCGGCTGCGCTTGCAGATGCGCACAGAATTGTTCGGCCCGGCCGGCGATCCCACACGGTCGCAGACTTCCCCGGATCTCAGAGCCTGCCTCCATTATGCAACTGGAACCGGTAGATTGGAAATTTTTTCAGAGAGAGACGGGCCTTGCCCAACTTGAATTACCGGTGGAGCCTCGCACATTGACCTGCTCCGGAGCCTCCACGCGTCCCCTCACGACGGCCCCGGAAACCGGTCTTGTGGAAATCCGTCTCCCGGAGCTAATCTGTCTCGCTCAGGAAACCGGTGCCACGGAAGGGATTGTGGAAATGCGACGCTGTGCGACCACGCTGGAAGCGGAAATGACCGCGGCCGAGCATGACCTGCTCTGCCAGACTCTCCAGAATTTGGGCCGGTCGGGACAGCACCTGGAAATCGGCACCGCTGCCGGGGGCACCTTGTGTGCCATGCTCGGGTCTTTTCCGGGATCGAAGCGTCCGCCATTCGTGGTGGTCGATCCGATGTCCTATTTCCCCAACCAGTTACAGCTGGTCCAGCAGAATCTGCAGAACCACGGTCTGTCGCCGGAAGCGGTCGATTTCCGGGTGGGCACCAGCGCCGATGCGTTTCCGGCAGCCGTGCAACGTCAGGAATCATTTGACTTCATGTTGATTGACGGCTGCCACAAGATTCGCAGCGTCATGACCGATCTCAAATGGACCCGGTTGCTCGCTGTCGGCGGCATTGTCTGTTTCCACGATTACACGCCGGAACATCGCGGTGTCTGGCTGGCAGTGAACCGGTTCCTGTCCCGTCATCCGCACTATCAACAGGTCGCCCAGGCGGATTCGCTCCTCGTGGTCAAAAAGACCGCGCATCATGCCCGGCCGGAAGTCTCAGCCGCGGACGAACTGTATGCCCGCGCGTGGTATCTGCCGCTGCAAATCGAGCGCAAGTGGAAAAAACTCCGCCGCGCCGCCTGAGCGCAACCACTCCGTGATCGCTCCACAGATTTGTAATCATCGCTGACGGATTCGCGATTCAGCGACCTGCCCGCTATCATCCACTACACCCGTAGTTTCGCACACAACCCGCCACAGCGCAGCAGTCGCCCTGTATTGTCGATCATGTCCGATTCCGCTGCTGCAGCCGCTTACGTTCATGTGCCGTTCTGTCGACACCGTTGCGGGTATTGCGATTTCACGCTGATCGCCGGCCGTGATGACCTGATCCCGGCTTATCTGTCCGGTCTCGAACGGGAACTCCGCTGGCACGTGGCAGATCCGGAGTCCGGGCATACGGCTGTCGAAACGCTGTTCTTCGGCGGCGGAACTCCCACTCATCCGTCGGTCGCACAACTGCAGCAGCTAATGCAGTCGATCCGACAGCGTTTCCACTGGGATGCGGATGCAGAAATCAGCATGGAGGCCAATCCGCTGGATCTGACGCCGGACAAGATCCGCTTGCTGGCCGATGAGGGGATCAACCGCATCAGTCTCGGCGTGCAATCCTTTGACGATCAGCAACTGGAATTGCTGGAACGCGACCATTCCCGGGCCGCGCTGCTGGAGCGAATTCCAGAAGTCCGGCGTGTGATTCCGAACCTGTCGATCGACCTGATTTTCGGAGTGCCGGGGCAGACCATCGCCGACTGGCAGCAATCCCTGCGGCGGGCGATCGATCTCGGCGCGACTCACATCTCCACGTATGGACTGACGATTGAATCGGGCACCGCTTTCGCCGTGCGTCAGCGTCGCGGGCAGTTACAGACCTTGCCGGAGGAGCAGGAACGCGAGTTGTATGCCACCGCTATCTCGGAACTGACTTCAGCAGGCTTTGAACACTACGAAATTTCCAACTTCGCCCGTCCGGGGTTCGCCTGTCGACACAACCTCACTTACTGGAGCGGGCAGGAATATCACGCCTACGGACCCGGAGCTGCCCGATATCTGCGGCAGCGGCGGGAAACGAATATCCGCAGCGTGATTGGCTGGCTGGCACGTCTGGATCGCGGCTTGTCACCGGTCGCAGACGTCGATGAACTGTCCGACGAAACCCGCGCCCGCGAACTGGCCTTCGTCGGCCTGCGTCTGCGATCCGGCATCGATTTGCAGGAAATTCACCAGCGGACCGGAGTCGATCTGGCTCAGCTGACTCATGAGGCCATCACCCAGAATGTTGGCCGCGGCTGGCTGGAAAAGTCCGGAACACGGATGCGTCTGACCGATGAAGGCGTGTTCGTCGCCGATCGGGTGGTCGCCGATTTCCTGTGAATTCGGGGATGCACCCCGGAGACGTCCGAGAGAACCGCATGTCCCGCCCTGGCGTATCGAGCGAATGAACCATCCGGCCAGATGAGTGCCGGCGAGTTCAGAAACCGCGGTCCAGCAGACAGACCGGGAGAGACGCGAACGCCAAAAAATGGCGGCGAGCGTTGCTGATGAATCTCCTCCGGCGGTCGGAGGAGTCATCGCACATAAATATTCCCGAGTGGATTCGAACCACTAACCTTCGGCTTCGGAGGCCGACACTCTATCCAGTTGAGCTACGGGAACGTGGGCCGGAGCGCCGGGAATTTTTGTCGCAATTCTGCGGCGCTGACAATTTTGGCCTGTGAGCCTGAGTGTAGCAGAACGGGTTCAGGATTCAATCGAATTGCGGGGGATTGCCGACCGCACCTGACAACATGCCGGCCGGAGGTCGGCCTGTCCGGGCGATTGCTTACGTCCAGAGCTGACGATGCTTCTGGATGGCACGCTGGTAGACGGACAGGTATTCGCGGGCACTTCGCTTCCAGGACCAGTCGCGTTCCATCCCGGTCCGCTGGAGTTGATGCCAGGTTTTGCGATCGAGAAACAGTCCCAGGGCCCGGCAGATCTGGCGGAACAGGACGTCGCTGCGGTATTCGTGGAATGTGAAGCCGTTGGCAGTGGAATTGGCGAGATTGCCTTCGGAGGCATCGGTCACTGAATCCGCGAGACCGCCGACGGCGCGGACAATCGGAACCGTGCCATACATCAGACTGTACATCTGGTTGAGTCCGCACGGTTCGTACTGACTGGGCATCAGGAAGATGTCGCTGCCGGCCTCAATCAGGTGAGCCTTGTCCTCGTCATAGCCGATTTCACAGGCCAGCTTGGCGGAATACTCGCGCTTCCAGTGCTTGAGGGCGGTTTCATAGCCCGCTTCGCCCTTGCCGAGAAACACGAGTTGAACGTCGAGTTTCAGCAATTCGGGCAGGCAGCCAATGATCAGGTCCAGGCCCTTCTGACCGGTCAACCGCGAAACCAGGCCCAGCAGCGGGACTTCCGGCCGCAGCGGGAGGCCGAACGCCTGCTGCAGCGCTGCCTTGCACGCGGCCTTGCCACTGTCGACCGTGAACACATTGTAGTTCTGCGGCAAGCGTGGATCGGTCCGGGGATTCCAGACGCCGTCATCCACGCCGTTCAGAATCCCGATCAGATCGTCACGCCGTGATGACAGCACTCCGTTGAGGCCGCAGCCGAACTCCGGAGTCTGGATTTCCCGGGCATAGGTCGGGCTGACGGTCGTGATCAGGTCCGCGAACATCACCCCGGTTTTCAACAGGTTCAGATTGCCGAAAAACTCCATCTGCCGCCAGTTGAAGTACTGCCAGTCGAGACCGGTCAGCAGCATGTCCCAGTGCCAGAATTGCCCCTGAAACGCGAGGTTGTGAATCGTGAACACCGTCGCGGTCTGTTTCAGGGCCGGGTGTTCGTGTCCCTCGACTTTCAGCAGAGCCGGCAGCAGACCGGTCTGCCAGTCGTTGGCGTGCAGGACGTCCGGATGAAATTCCAGTTCCTCAAGCAGTTGTTGCACGGCGCGGCAGTAAAACACAAACCGTTCGCAGTTGTCCCGATAGTCGCCGCTGTTGTCGCCATACAGGCCGGGCCGGTCGAAGTAGTCCGGTTGATCGATCAGATAGACCGTCACGCTGGAACCGGGCAGAGTGGTCTTCAGCAGCCGTCCGGGGACGTGATGCTGGCCGACTGCGACCGACAGCGTCAGGCTGACAGGCTCAAGTGCCGGCGCAGACTCTGCGGGCAGTTTGGCGTATTCCTGTGGGAAATACGGGGCGGCAATCAGCACCTCATGGCCGGCATCGGCCAGGGCTTTGGGCAGCGCGGCAGCGACGTCGGCCAGCCCTCCGGTTTTGGAGAACGGCACGACTTCTGAACTAGCAAAGGCAATCCGCATTCCGGAACCTGTCTTCTGGCTGTTCGCGGCACTGAACCCGCCGGGTGTCACAAATCAGTTGGTCACTGGTTGTCTTCGCAGCCCGGTTTCCGTCTGCCAGTGAGCCGGGGAAACTGCCCGCAGCCCGTCGATTGCGGAACTGGCTGCGACCGCTGGGGCTCATGGACTTATCGGCAGAATCCGTGGAACTCGTACAATGCAGCCGGGAACTGATCGCCGCATTCCCGCGAATTGAATCGGTGAGATTTCGGTGGAATCCGGGAAAGGGTAGCATCTGGATGTCGACTGTGCGACGTTCGCAGTCAGGACTTCCTGCAAGAGTTCGGAGAATCGCGACCTCGCCGGCGCTGGTCGTTCCGTGTGCGCGAATTCGTGATTCCCCTCCCTGTGATTCCAGTCGTCGAAGCCCCCATGTCCGAGACTTCCGGTTCCTCACCGTCGGAATTTAACTGGGATTTATCAGCCCAGGCGATCACGATCCGGATTCGGTGGTTCGGGATCTGCGTCGGCTACGGTCTGGTGAACCTGCTGGGCACTGATGGTTCGACGTGGCTGCTGAACGCCATTCTGGGGCTGGGGGCAGCGTATGCGCTCTGCGACACCTGGTACGGCCTGCGCGGCCGCGTGTTCCTCAATGAATACCCGCTGTTCACCTCGGCGATGGAAGCGGTGTTTATCGGTCTGCTGTGCATCTTCGACGAGGGGGTGCTCAGTCCGTTCCGGTTCTATTACTTTCTGTCGCTGCTCGTGAGCGCGATTCGCTATTCGCCGGTAGTTACGTATTCCACGCTGGCCCTGCATGTGGCGAGTTACAGCACGGTGGCGGGCATTCAGGGCTTCGATGAGCCGGCGGCCTTCGCCTCGCTGGTACTGACGCCGATCGTGATGGGGTGGGTGGCCTGGGCCAGCACGTCCCTGGCGGACCTGCTCAAACGCGCCAGCACGCGCCTGAGCGAATTGAATGGTGCCCTGCAACAGAATCAGTTGTCGCTGGAAGAACGGATTGAGGAGCGCACGCGGCAATTGCAGGAAACACAGGCGATGATCGTCCAGCAGGAAAAGCAGGCAGCCTTCGGCCTGCTCGCTGCCGGCATTGCCCATGAAGTCGGCAATCCGCTGGCAGCCATCAGTTCTCTGGTCCAGCTACTGAACCGGCGCAATATCGATGAACACACGCGGGAAAGGCTCAGCATGGTCGATGACCAGTTGCGACGCATCCAGCGCACCCTGCGGGAACTGGTCGATTTCAGCCGGCCTGCCACGAATACCGAGACCATCTGCGATATCCATACAGTCCTTGATGCCGCGCTGAATATTGCCAAGTATTACAAGCGTCGCAAGGGCAAACGGATTGTGACCACGTATGCCCGCGGGGTGCCGCAAATCCGGCTGGTACGCGATCAGGTGACGCAGGTGTTCCTGAATCTGATCCTGAATGCGATGGATGCCACGCCCGAGGGCGGTACGATCGAACTGCGCACTGCTCTGGTCGGCGGCTGGTTGAGAATCGACGTGCAGGATACCGGGACAGGCATCTCGCCCGGGAATCGCGACCGGATCTTCCGTCCCTATTTCACCACCAAGGATACCGGGACGGGGTTGGGCTTGTTTGTCTGTCGCAACATTATCGAAGAACTGGGCGGACAGATTGAGTTGACTGCAACGAGCCAGACGGGCACAACGTTCACCGTCTCTCTGACGAATCCTGAATTACGGGACCATGTCGACATTCTGCCGCAGGAATCTTATTCGGCCGATGCGGAACCCGCTGAAGAGGTGATGACGCCGTGAAGTCGCCACGCACAATTCTGATTGTTGAGGACGAAGAGATCATCCGGACGTCGCTCCGGGAGTTTCTGACGGAAGAAGGCTACGACGTTACCGCAGCGGGCACGATCACCGATGCCGTGCGCGCCATCCGCGAGCAGGACTTCCAGGTCGCCATCTGCGACGTGCAGTTGCCGGATGGCGACGGCGTGAATCTGCTGCGCAAGCTGCTGCAGTACAATCCGAATATCTCCGGCCTGGTGATCACTGCCTATGCCACGGTCGAAAATGCCGTGGAAGCTTTCAAGGCCGGCGCGTTCGATTACCTGGTGAAGCCGGTGATCTTCGATGACCTGTCGAACAAGCTGAAGCGGCTGTTTCAGTATCGCGAGCTGTACCAGGAAAATCAGGCGCTGCGGAAAGAACTGGCCCGTCGCGATGACGGCGAGGAGATTATCGGCTCCAGCAAGTCGATCCAGGAAGTCCAGGAGGCGATCCGCAAGATCGCCGTGACCAATGCCAACGTGCTGATCGTGGGGGAGTCGGGAACCGGTAAGGAACTGTTCGCCCGCATGATTCATCGCTGGGGACCGCGCAAGAACGAACGGTTTCTGGCGGCGAACTGCTCCACCCGGCCTACGGAGGCCCTGGAGGCCCATCTTTTTGGCACACAGCCCTCCGGGATCGCCGCAGGCTCCGGCGAGCAACCTGGCATTTTCCAGAACGCGGGCGAGGGGATCGTGTTTCTGGACGAAGTTTCGCAGCTGCCGCTGTCGACACAGACCCGGTTGTTGCGCGCTATCGAATATGGCGAGATTATGCCGCAGGGGGCATCGGAACCCAAATCCCACTCGGCACGCATTATTGCTGCGACGACGCGGGATCTGTCGCGGGAAGTGGCAGAAGGTCGCTTCGATGAAGCGCTGTTCTATCGGTTGAACGGCGTCAAGATCCGGATTCCGGCGCTGCGCGAGCGACTGGACGATATTCCGGAACTGATCGATTTCTTCATTGCCCGTCACAGCCGGGAGATGGGAAACCGGGTGACGGGAGCGTCCAGCGAAACGATTCGCCTGCTGATCGCCGCGAACTGGAAAGGCAATATCCGCCAGCTCGATAACGCGATTGAGCGGGCCGTGATGATGTGCGACAGCACGCAGATACGCCCGAAAGATCTGCCGCCGGACTTGCTGGGGGAAAGCCAGCCGCTGCCGGTGACCGATGATTTGCGTTCCGCCCTGCGGCACTATGAAAAACTGCATATCGAGCGAGTGTTGCGGGAATGGCCGGATAAACGCGAGGCGGCCCGTCGTCTGCGACTGGGCCTCTCCAGCCTCTATCGCAAAATCGAGGAACTGGGCATCGATTTGTAAGACAACAGTCCCGCCCGCTACGCGCCGTCACGGGTTCAACCGTAGCTGAACCGGGAAAAATCCATCTCCCTGGCGTGCCATTGCCCGACCCGCCGTGTACAACTTGAGCTGTTGCCAGCGCGCGGCGAAGCTTCCTGCCCACGATCCCGCCCCTTCCATAGATCCAGGTTTGCCATGATCGCGAAGGTTGCCCTGCCTCTGCAGATTCGCTGTTTTCTGCTGGTGGTCCTCAGTCTGTGCAGCTGGTCCTCAGAACTGTTCGCTGCCGGCTGGAAGGCAGGCGTGGCCAAGGCGGTGATCACGCCGCAGACGCCACTGTGGATGGCCGGTTATGGCGGACGCACCGCCCCCGCGGAGGGCAAATTTCACGACTTGTGGATTCGCGTGCTGGCGGTGGAAGCGGAAAATGGTCACCGCGGGATCATCCTTTCCAGTGACACACTGGGCATCCCGCAAACGATCTATGAAGACGTCGTCGCCCGGTCGAAAGAGCGGTTTCAGCTCGATCGTTCGCAACTGATGCTCCACGCCTCGCATACCCATTGCGGTCCCGTCCTTCGGCAGGCCCTGCCCGATATCTACCCGCTGGATGATGCCCAGCGGAAAAGCGTCGAGGAGTATTCGGGCTGGCTGACGACGACGATCGTGTCCACGATCGAAGCGGCGCTCAGGGATCTGCAGCCGGCAGAACTGTCGCATGGGATCGGCCAGGCCGACTTTGCCGTGAATCGCCGGACGAATCGCGAACCCGATGTCCCGCAGTTGCGGGAAGCCGACCGGTTGCTGGGTCCGGTCGATCATTCCGTGCCGGTGCTGGCGGTGAAGCGGGCAGATGGACAACTGGCAGCGCTGGTCTTCGGCTACGCCTGCCACAATACCACGCTCAGCTTTCAGCAATGGTGCGGCGATTACGCCGGCTTCGCCCAGTACAATCTGGAGGCCAGCTATCCGGGCGTCGTCGCCATGTTCGCAATGGGCTGCGGCGCCGATCAGAATCCGCTGCCGCGACGGACGGTAGAACTTTGCCAGAACTATGGTCGCAGGCTGTCGGAAGCCGTGGACGCAGTCCTCGCGGGCGGTATGGAGACCCTGGCTCCGCAACTGGAGACCGCCGTCGAACTGATTCCGCTCACCTACGCCCCGTTGCCCGCTCCGGAACGCATGCAGGCGATGATCAAGGGGAGCGGCTATACGCAGCGCTGGGCCAGCCGGATTCAACAACGGGTCGATTCGGGCGAAGCGTTGCCAAAGACCTACCCTTATCCCGTGCAGGCCTGGCGTCTGGGGACCGATCTGATCTGGATCACGCTCGGGGGGGAAGTCGTCGTCGACTACAGCTTGCGACTGAAAGCCACTCATGGCGGGAAAATGTGGGTTTCCAGCTACGTGAACGACGTGATGGCCTACATTCCGTCGGAACGCGTACTGCTGGAGGGGGGCTACGAAGGCCAGTCCAGCATGTATGTGTATGGTCATCCGGCAGAACGCTGGGCTCCTGGTCTGGAAAACCAGATCGCGGACAGCGTCGATCGGCTGATCCGGAAAGTCGATGCCGACTAGTGCATAACCGTGTCTGCTGAGGGACGTTGAATCAGGATGAATCTCCTGGCCACGAACCCATCAGCCACGAGGCGCGGTCGGGCCTCTCTATCACTGAGATTGAACGGGATACGGTTCGATGCAGAAGGTGAAAGCCTGTGGCGTGCTGGTGTTTCGGAAAGAGCCACAGCCTTCGTTCCTGGTGATGAAACACCGCCACCGCCTGGATTTGCCCAAGGGGCATCTGGAAGCCGGTGAAACCGACATTGAATGCGCGCTGCGCGAGATGTGGGAGGAAACGGGCATCCCGCGGGATCTGGTCACGCTCGATCCCGACTTTGAATACCAGGAAGTCTATTACCCCTACGAAGCCCGCTTCGGTCCAGGGCGCGTCGAAAAAACGCTGATCGTGTACCTGGGCTGGCTGGAACAGGATCACCCCATTCAGGTGACCGAGCATGTCGGCTATGCCTGGCTGCCGTGGAAGCCGCCGCACCGCATTCAGAAGTACACGTTCAACCCGTTGCTGGCGAAACTCGAATCCTACTTCGCAGCGAAGAATCTGCCGTAGACAGCGACGGACATCTTATTGACCGAATCAGAACCGGGAGTTGCGCCTCACTCTCCATCTGCCGGCACCCTTGTATGGATTTAAAGGACGGACAGTCAGCCCCTGTCCGGCAACATGATGATTCATTCGATCTGCCGTTGTGCGGGAACCGGACTGGCGAGCGTGCTCGTGGCGACTGGCGCGACCTGCGTACTGGCTGCTGCTCCTGAAATAACAGCGCTGGTTCCATCCGGCGGGACGCGAGGCAGTGAGGTGCGCGTCGAACTGCAGGGCAAGGTCGAGGTGGACAAGGTAACGCTCTGGACGGCTGGTCCTGGCATCGAACTGCTGGGTGCCGACGGGAAGAACGCTGTTAAACTGAAGATCGCCGGAGATGCCGTTCCCGGAGTCACCTGGCTGGCGTTCGAGAATGCCGAAGGCATCAGCGCCCTGCGTCCCTTTGTGGTCGGCACGCTGACGGAGTTGTCCGAGAAAGAGCCGAACAACGAACCCACCGGCAAGGACGAAGCGGTCGCCCTGCCGGTCGTGGTTAACGGCACATTGCAACGTGGCGGCGATGTTGACGTGACACTGGTCGATTTGCAGGCCGGCCAGACTCTGGTTGCCAGCGTGGACGCTTTCGGCCTGTTCGGGTCGCCGATGGATGCCACGCTGCAGGTGGCCGATGCCCGGGGATTCGTCGTGGCACAAAACGATGATGCCACAGGGTTCGACCCGCGTCTCACCTGGACCGCCGACAAGGCCGGTCGGTACGCCGTGCGGATCTTCGCCTTTCCGTCGATGCCGAACAGCACGATCGCCTTCTCCGGAGCGGCGGGCTACTACTATCGGCTGACAATGACGGCCGGTCCGGCCATCACGCGCTGGACGCCTGGCGCAGCCACCATCGGTCAGGAAAGTACCTTGACCGGCGGCGGCCAGAACCTCGGAGAGCCAGCCCCCACGCTCCAACTGACTCCGGGAGATACCGGAAGTCTGACTCCGGCAGTTCCGGAAGCTCTGGTCCTGGCACCGGTCCCCGGTGTGCCGGAACCTGTTGTGGCCGCGACTGCCGACAATTCGGGCAGTCAGCCGCAGGCGGTGACCGTTCCGGTTTGCCTCAGCGGAGGGCTCGCCACCCCGAAGGCAGAACAGGCGTGGAAATTTGCCGGCAAGAAGGGGCAGCGACTGCAGTTCCGGGTGACGACGGCAGCGCTGGGCTCCCCGCTGGATGCCGTGTTGCGGGTTCTCGATGCTGGCGGAAAACAGTTGCTGGAAGTCGATGACACGAAAAACTCCTCGTATGAAATCGACGCCCAGCTGACGTTGCCGGCCGATGGCGACTACGCCGCGGTGGTGACGGAACGGTTCTGGCATGGCGGTCCCGATTATGTGTATCTCCTGCAAATCTCGGAACCGACGCCGGAAGCCGTGCTGACGGTGGCCCAGAACAGTTTTACCGTGGTTAGCGGCAAGCCGCTGGAGATTCCGGTCACGATCGATCGCCGTTCCGGCTTTAAATCGCCGCTGCAGATCTCGATCGCAGGGCTTCCGGATGGCTGCAAGGCGGAGCCGGTGACATCGGAGCCGAAGGGCGATTCGTCGAAGAGTGTGAAATTGACCATTAACGCCGAGGTCACTGCCGCGTGGACCGGGAAGTTGCAGATTATCGGCGAGGCAACGGAAGAACCGAAGTCCCGGGCAACCGCCGCAGTGGCTCCGGCTGATGGCCAGGTGGCAGCGCCACTGGCCATCCTGCGAGTGTTACCGAAGCCATGACAGCGCTGCAGCAGAATTTGCAGCTTCAGCCGGTTTTTGAGATCGCGACCATGAATTTCCGGCTCTGCAGCGAACCTGCGAGCAACTGCGTCTATCCCTGCCTGTGACAGATGACTATACTCTGCGTCAGATTCGACGCGGAAATTCCGCCTCGCGGAGGTCTGAAGTCGATCTATCTTTGATTCAACGCGGGCCTGAAAGAGTGCCCGTGGCCTCGCAGCCACGATCCCCGGCCAGTTCTCACACGGCGAAACGTGTCGTTTCGTCGGGAACCCGACGGGTGCGATCATGCAGACGGCAGCGCGGCGGAGACACTACGGTGGTCGTTCGGACGGGCCCGGTCAGACACCGGGCGATGGATCGTGCGGAAAGTGCGGTTCTCGATCACAAGTATCGGGAAACACCTCCGCTGACGGCTGGTCGCTTCGAGACCGCCCCAGTCACCCGGCAAACGGATGTTGCCCGAGCTGACAACTCGACGCCTGCGCCGGCTCCTGATGTGCCGGTGCCTGTCGCGACGGTATCCCTCCCGGATGCCGGGCCTGCCAGCCCGCGCGAGGAACGTCGCCTGACGGCGAACCTGTCTGCCAGCGTCGGCGATGCCGCCGCCTTTGGCGTGATGGTCGGCGTCGGCGAGACCTATATTCCGGCGTTTTGTCTCGCGATGGGGCTCGGAGAAGTCTTCTCCGGCCTGATCGCCACCATCCCGCTGCTGATCGGCAGCTTGCTGCAACTGATTTCCCCGTGGGCAGTCGGAAGGCTGCGCTCGCACCGTCTCTGGGTGGTCCTCTGTGCCGGCATCCAGGGCTGTTGTTTCCTGCCGCTGGTGATCGCCGCCGGGGCCGGGACGATCTCGCACTGGCTGGCGATCGCGGTGTCCTCCGTATATTGGGGTGCCGGTCTGGCGACCGGCCCTGCCTGGAACACCTGGCAGGGGACGATCATTCCCCGGTCAATCCGGGCGAACTTTCTGGCCCGGCGGGCTCGATTGCAACAGATGGCGACCCTCGCGGGCTTCCTGCTCGGTGGTTTTTCGCTGCAGGCGGTCGGACGCGGTCAGGAAGCCGTTCCGATGTTCGCCCTGCTGTTTTTGATCGCGGCTGGCTGCCGGCTCCTGTCGACGTTCTGCCTCTGGTCACAATCCGAACCGGCTCCGGCGGTCGATGCGCATCCGCCGTTCCGGCTGGGGGCCGCGTTCCGGCAGGCGACCACCGGGCCAACCGGGGCGGTGCTGTTGCTGGCCGTCACGATGCAGGCAGCGGTCTATATTTCGGGGCCGTTTTTTAATCCGTATATCCTGAAAGTCCTGAACTTCAGCTATGCCGGCTACGCGCTGTTGCTCGGCATGTCGTTCATGGCGAAGTTCCTCACTCTGCCGCTGTGGGGACGGTACGCACACCGTCACGGCACACGGCGGTTGATGTGGGTCGGCGTTCTCGGATTAATTCCGCTGGCCGGCGGCTGGGTGATCAGCAGCAACTACTGGTATCTGCTGGGGCTGCAACTGCTGGCGGGCACCACCTGGGCGGCCTATGAGCTCGCCCTGATGCTGCTGTTCTTTGAAACCATCCCGGAACGGGAACGGACGAATGTGCTGACGTTGTACAATGTGGTGAACTCCTGCTCGCTGGTGCTCGGCTTCGCGCTTGGTGCGATGGTGCTGGAGTGGGGGGATGTCACACCGTCCGCGTACCTGTGGGTTTTCGGTCTGTCGACGATGGTCCGTTTCCTCCCGATCCTGTGGTTGCTGAAGCTGCCGCGAATGGTGACTGCGGCGACGAAAGCTGTCCCCGCCCCGCATGCCACTGTCCCGAGCGCCACGGTGCGAACGCTGACGCTGCGGCCCTCCGCAGGCTCTATCGACGAACCGGTGCTCACCACGTAAGCTACCGCTGCGTTACGAGATGTCGCAGCCGCTGCGGGCCAGTTCGCGCGGTGAACCTGGTGCCGGGATGTGCGCATGACATGGATGCCGGATGCTCTCGCCGAGTGGCTGGAGACCGATGGTCTCGGCGGTTACGCGATGGGAACCGTCGGCGGTCGTCGCACGCGGAAATACCACGGGCTGCTGATCACTGCCAGGACGCCGCCGACCGATCGCGTCCTGCTGGTGAATGGCTTCGATGCAACCATCGAAATCGATGGCAGCAGCGTCCCGCTCTCGACGCAGCTGTATCCCCCGTATGTCGTTGCTCCCGATAACAGCCGGACGCTCGATGGATTCACGACCGATCCCTGGCCGACCTGGCAGTTCCTGCTGCCCGATGGCCGGCGGATCACGCAGGAACTGCTGATGCCCCGCGGGCGCTCCGCGACCATCCTGCGCTGGCGCTGTCAGGGCGACCGTTCCTCACCCGTCCGGCTGCAGGTGACCCCGTTCCTGTCGGGACGCGATCATCATGCCATCCATCATGAGAACCCGGCCTTTGAATTTGAGCCGACGCGGTTTGACGGTGGCCTCGTCTGGCAGCCCTATCCGGATCTGCCGCCGATCGTGGCCTGTACGAATGGCTTCTTTCATCCCCATCACTGGTGGTATCGCCAGTTTCTGTACGAGCAGGAACGCGAACGGGGTCTGGAAGAACTGGAAGACCTCGCTGCTCCGGGTGTCTGGACGTGGAACCTCGCCACGACCGACGCCGTGCTGATCTGGTCGACGAATCCGCGACTTCTGGAACAGGCAGATCGGAGATTCAGCCCGGGGGAACTGGCGGAAAAGTGGATTGCCGACGAACGGGCAAGACGTCTGCCACAGTCATCGTTGCGCCGGCTGACGGATGCTTATCTGGTGGAGACGCCGCAGCGAACGTCGCTGATCGCCGGATACCCCTGGTTCACTGACTGGGGCCGGGATACGTTCATCTCACTCCGCGGACTCTGTCTGGCCACCGGCGACTTTGCAACAGCCGGGACCATTCTCGATGCCTGGTCGGGTCTGGTCTCGGAGGGCATGCTGCCCAACCGGTTTCCCGACAGCGGGGGGGCTGTTGAATATAACTCTGTCGACGCCTCGCTGTGGTATGTGCTCGTCGTTCATGAATACCTGACTCAGACCGCCAGCGCTGGCTGGGCCGTTCCAGTCGATCAGCGACAACGTCTCTTGACTGCTGTTGAAGCCATTCTGACCGGTTATGCAACCGGCACCCGCTACCAGATTCATCGGGATGACGACGGACTCATCGCGGCTGGCGTGCCCGGAGTGCAATTGACCTGGATGGATGCCAAAGTCGGTGACTGGGTAGTCACCCCGCGAATTGGCAAGCCGGTGGAGATCCAGGCACTCTGGTTGAACGCTCTGGCAGCGTTTCCGGACCTGCTGCCGGAGGCTGCCAGGTGGCTGCAGCGCGGGCTGGAATCGTTCCGGGAGAAGTTCTGGAATCACGAAACCGGCTGTCTGTATGACGTCGTCGATGTGAACCATCAGCCGGGAACGGTGGATGCACGCCTCCGGCCGAATCAGATCTTCGCCCTGGGCGGATTTCCGCTGACGCTGGTCGCTGCAGGCCAGGCAGCGCAGGCCTTGCAGGTCGTTGAGGAACACCTGCTGACACCGCTCGGTCTGCGGACCCTGTCGCCAATGTCGCCTGAGTATTGCGGGCGCTATCAGGGGAATGTCCGGGCGCGGGACGGCGCCTATCATCAGGGAACCGTCTGGCCCTGGTTACTGGGAGCCTTTGTCGAAGCCTGGCTGAAAGTTCACGGCGATACACCTGCCAACCGGCAACTGGCCCGCGGCCGGTTTCTGACCGAACTGGAGCGGCACCGAAAGACGGCAGCTGGATTGAATCATCTCTCCGAGATCATGGACGGAGACTCTCCCTGGTCGCCTCGCGGCTGTCCGTTCCAGGCCTGGTCCGTCGGGGAATGGATTCGGCTGGATCAACAGCTTCTGCAGGGTTGAGAGTTCGTGTCCGGCAGAGCATGATTCCCGCGTTCATCCTTGATCGACCACCGGCCAGCGACTGATTGACCTCTCATGCACCTGTTTGTGATCATTGGCATCTTTGGCTATCTCCTGGGTTCACTGCCGTTCGGCCTGTGGATCGCGCGGGCGGTGGCCGGGGTGGACCTGCGTACGGTCGGCAGCGGCAACATCGGCGCGACGAACGTGACGCGGGTCGTGGGCAAGAAATGGGGCGCGATCGCCCTGCTGCTGGATGCCGCCAAAGGGGCGATTCCGGCCGGTTTGTTGCCGCTGCTGCTGTTCAGCGATCCGGTCTTGCGATTGCATGCCGGAGTCTTGGGCGGATTGACAGCCGTGCTGGGTCACATGTTTTCGCCGTGGCTGAAGTTCCGGGGCGGCAAAGGAGTGGCGACTGCTACGGGCGTGGTGCTGGTGCTGGCTCCCTGGGGCATGCTGGCCGCCCTGGCTGCCTTCATTCTGATGACCTACGCCACACGGATTGTCTCGCTGGGGTCGCTGTCAGCGGCGATCGTCTTTGCGATCGTGCAATGGTGGATTCTGAAACCGGAGTTCTGGACAGCCGACCGCTGGAGTCTGTCTGCCTTCAGCTTCGGCGTCCCCGCACTGATCGTCTTTCAGCACCGGACAAATATCCGGCGTTTGCTCAGAGGCGAAGAACATGCCTTCCGGAAGAAACCGGATGCTGCCAGCCACGCGTCGGACAAATCGGCCTGACCCCGCGAAGTTGAGCCCTCTTTCGGAACGACTCCTCATCAGCACGTCCTGCAATCATCACTGCTGCCATGTGGTCGGGTGAAGGGGCATCACCGCCCGACAGACGCTGTCTGCAACGGGATGACTGCCAGGGAAATTTGACTGCCTGAATTCCTGGTGGAGAAATTTTCGCCAACAGCGGAATGTTTCTCTCCGTCGACCACGCTTTTAAGAAGCCGCTGCCTGATGTGGTCCACCCCCCGGGTTACAATCGCGCCAGACGCTCGCGTTCCGTCGGTTGTTGACGGTCCGACCTTCCGGAATCGCAGGAATTCCTGCAATTCTGTCGCCTGAATTTGTCCGCCCACTCTCAAGAAGAACATCGCTATGAAGCTCTCTGCACGACGAATTCTGGCAGCGTGCGGCCTGCTGCTCGCTACCGCCACTTCCGTCTTTTCACAGGAGTCAGCAGTCGGTCCCGCAGCGGCGCAGCTTCAACAGGCCCGGCAGAAGGCCGTCGCTTTTCTGAAAACTGCACAGCGCGAGGATGGCAGCTGGACCTCGTCCGACTCGCCAGGCATCAGCGGCCTGGTGGCTTACGGGCTGCTGTCTGCAGGTGTGCCGGAAACCGATCCTGCCGTGCAAAAGGGCCTGAAATTCCTGGAGTCTTTCCGCCAGGACGACGGCGGGATTTATGCACCGAAAGGACGGCACGGAAACTATGAAACCGCGATCTCACTGATGGTGTTTCAGGCAGCGAATCCGACGAAATACCAGGCACTGTCGACCGCGGCAGCGAACTATGTCCGCGGTGTGCAGTGGGACGAATCTGAAGACACGCCGAAAGACGACCTGAAATACGGCGGCGCGGGCTATGGTCGCACAGGGGACCGTCCTGATCTGTCGAATACGGTCTTCTTTCTGGAGTCACTGCAGGCTGCGGGGGCTGACAAAACTGATCCCGCTGTGCAGAAGGCCCTCATTTTCCTGTCACGCTGCCAGAATCTGGAAACCGAGGCCAACACGACGCCGTTTGCCGCCAAAGTGAATGACGGTGGTTTCTACTACACCCCGGCGGCCGGTGGAAATTCACAAGCCGGCGAGACGCCGAACGGCGGGTTGCGCTCTTACGGCAGCATGACCTATGCCGGGCTGAAAAGCATGGTCTTCGCCGGCCTGACTCCCGAAGACCCCCGGGTGGCTGCTGCCCTGAAATGGATTGAGAAATTTTACACCGTCACGGAAAATCCCGGCATGGGACAGCAGGGGCTGTTCTACTATCACCAGATGTTCGCCAAAGCCCTGGCAACCCTCAACCTGCGGTATCTGACGGCGGCCGACGGTCAAAAACACGATTGGCGCAAGGAACTGGCCGAGCACCTGTTCTCGAAGCAGCAGGAGAACGGGAGCTGGGTGAATGAAAACGCCCGCTGGCTGGAAGGTGACCCGAACCTCGCCACCGCCTATGTCCTGATTGCCCTGAAATACTGCGATCCCCTGCCAGCTGCAGAATAGGCGGCATGACCGGTGTCAGGTTTGCCTGAATGATGTCAGTGCCAGTTGCGCACACCAGCCTGAAACGCCAGTGAGGACGACTGGACTGCTCCTTCTTTGGCGTTCCGGGCTGGTGAATCATCCCCGTTAATACTGGACGTTGCAGGCTTGCTGAGCAGGCTTACCGATTACGAAACAAAGCAGTCCCGCGTGTCAGGCGATGACACGCGGGACTGCTTTTTACGCTCATCACTGTGGACGACCTGGCTCACCCCTGGCGAAACCCTGTCGCTACCGAACTGAATCGTGAACGGGGTCAATCCTGCGCTACCGCTGACCCGCTTTGAAACAGAGAGTGGACGAAGTCGCTGCTTCGCCAGGCGGGTCAGCCCCGTTCTGATCTGCGTGGCCGGATTCGATCGTCGATCCTGCACCCGCGGCGAGCACTTCGATCATATCACACGAGTTTTCTGCCAGCTCCGGCAGCTGGCTGAAACGTTCTGGCCTGAGGGCCAGACGGAACGTTACTGCCCGCGAATTCAACATGCAGATCAGGCGGCGCTGCGGTAGGACACCGGCTCGTTGTAGCCGTCGTCCTCCGTTTCGATCGGTTCATCATGACCATAGCCGTAACCATAGCCGTAACCGTATCCGTAATCCTGCGATCCGCCGTTGCCAAGATGGTTGGCAGCGATCCCGATGATGTTCACGCCCGAACTGAGATAGGTCTGGATCGCTCGAATGACCATGCGTCTCCGGTTCTTGTCGGGGCGAACCACAACGAGCGAGGCATCGACGAGACGGCCGATGATCGCCGGGTCCGCCACGGCCAGAATCGGCGGGGCATCGATCAGGATCTGATCGTAAATCGTTTCTGCCCACGCGATGATGTCGCTGAAGCGATCTGTGGACAGCAATTCCGAAGGATTCACCGGCCGCGGTCCGGAAGGCATCACGTCGAGATTGTCCTGTCCGACATGGAACAGGTTTTCCAGACAGGATTCTGCCACCGGACGGCTGTCGCGCAGTACTTGTGAAAGTCCCTGCTGTCCCTTCAGCGCCAGCATCTGGGTCAGGCCGGGCCGTCGCAGGTCGGCATCGATCAGCAACGTTTTCTTGCCTGCCTGGGCAAAGGCGACGGCGAGATTGACCAGCGTCGTCGTCTTCCCGTCACCCGGTTCGGTGCTGGTTACGCACAACCGCTGGGTATCGCTCTGGCAGAAAGAGATCGCGCTGCGCAACGTCCGGAAGCATTCCGCATCAGCAGCATTCGGCCTGGTGAACGTCAACACCTGCTGCATTCCTTCGCCATCGCTCGGGGGCATCTGGCGAATCAGGGCCAGGACGGGCAGTCCAAGGTGCATCTGCAGTTCATCTGGCGACTTGAAGCGGTCGTCAATCGCATCCCGGAGATAGATCAGTCCCAGACCCATGACCGTGCCCAGCAGGAGCGATACGACACCCGTTGTCGACAGCCGCGGTGATACCGGACTGGTGGGAATTCTAGCTTCGCTGACGACCTTGACCCGCAGCCCGTTGTCCGAACCGAGATCGATATTCTTGATGCGGTCGAGAATCAGATCGTAATACGAACGCATCCGCTTGACGTCGTTTTCAATCCGTTCCAGTTCCGCCAGCTTCGTATTCATGCCCAGGGCAGCGGCATGCGCCTGATCAAATTCGTTCCGGATCGACTGTTCTATCGCCTGAGCCTGCAACAACCGCTGGTTCGCCATCTCCTGCAAGCGCGGAGCGAGTTCGGACGAACGCAATTCCCGGAAGCGTGAAGCAACGATTGCACCACGCTGGGCGATGTGCTGCTGCACGCCGGCCATCCGTTCCTGGATCGCCAGCACATCGGGATGAGCGGGGCCGAGTTTGGTCAGCAGAATCTGCAACTCGGACTGATAGCCCTGGATTTCGCGTTCATAGGCCGACAGCATATAGCTGTCCTGTGTGCCGAGCCCCAGTTCCTTCAGCAGCAACTCGCGTCCGACGCCGTCCATCGCCTGCAACAGAAATTGCTGAATATCGCCGCCCGACCGGATGGCATGAGTCACCGCTTCATAAAATGCGCGGGCGTCAGCGGTTTTTTCGACAGCAGCAGTCAATGCCTGATTCAGTTTCAGGGTACGCTCGGTGAGCACGTGTTGATTACCGGCACCCGAAGATCCGTTTCCAGAAAGCAGGATGCCGCTTTGACTTTTCAGGAGATGGAGCTGGGACTCCTTTTCGTTGAGTTCCTCTTCAAGGTCCAGCTTTTCCTGCGTCAGGACGGCGAGGTTATCTTTGGATGAACTCTGGTGAGTGCTGCGCATGAACTTCAGATACGCATCCAGCACGGTACTGACGACGACGGCCGAGAGCTCCGGATCAGTCGACATATACCTGAGCGTCATCACATTTGTGGATTTCGTGGAGGACACTCGCAGTCCCTTGCGAACCACGTCAGCCCACTTGGACCGCGAGGCGCCCTTGACCAGTCGCCGGTGCTTGACCGGCAGATTTTTAACAGCACTTTCCAGCACGGTATCGCTGATCAGGATTTTCTCATACGTGGGCATCAGGTTCTGAATGGATTGCGGATTGGAAGATTTGTCATCCAGCACATTGCCCGTGGTCTGAAGCACGAGGACGTCTGCCGAGGACTGATACATCCGGTCGGCCGTCACGTAATAGAGAGCGCCCAGTCCGCCAGCGACGCAGACGCAGATGATCAGAATCCAGCGTTGCATCCGCACGACGTGCAGAAACCGCATCAGTTCGGCGATGACGTTCGACGACTGGGCAGGTTGCTCGGAAAGTGACTGGCTTTCATCCAACATGCTGCCTGACTCTCCGCTCGTCCACCGTCTTAACTTGCCTGACAGATCGCATTGATTGCCATGATCCCCGGGATTTCAGA
>VFQN01001713.1_pt1 | contig 35642 bp, 36 predicted proteins | sample 3512371 | NCBI WGS metagenome assembly VFQN01 (sample SAMN10412370, study PRJNA504923) | tailings metagenome | isolation source: Replicate 2 from Balatoc abandoned mine | place: Philippines: Itogon, Benguet | collected 2017-08-28 | reverse complement strand
TCGCTCTCGGACCGGCCACCGATCAGCCGTGTTCACCAAGAGCGTGGGCAGAACAGCTAGTTCCATCGCCCGTCCCCCGCTGGTCGGTCGTGCGGCTCAACTCACGCGCACGGTGAACCGGTTCGCGACGACGGGCAGGAAGGGCGAGCCCTTCTCCCTAGGGACCACGACCCTCACCGGCACTGTGAAGCGCCCGGGCACCGAGCTGAACCGGTAGCGCAGCCTGAATCGTCCCCGCCGGTCGGCGGTGGTGAGGGCGAGCGGCCGCCAGGTCCGACCCTGCCGCCATTCGAGCTTGACCAGCTTCGCCCGGCCGACCCCGAGCGGCGCGATCGTCCCGTTGACTACGAGACGGCCGCCTGGCCGGATCGACCGTGCGCTGATCCGGGTCGTGACGCGCGGCCGGAGCTGGATCACCGCCGGAGCGACGACAAGCGGGCGTCCGAGGGCGATCGCCCGCCACATCCCCGCCACGCGGGGGCGTACCCGGAAGGCGAAGCGCCCGCGTCGATCGGTCAGGGTCGCCGCGCGCGTGAACCCCTTCGGGTCGACGAGGTAGACGGTCGCTCCGCGCAGGCCTGATCCCCGTGGGTGCTGGAACCGGCCGCTGACCTTCACCGGGCGGGAGTGGGTCGCGACGACCAGCGGCACGAGCAGGCGGCCGTTGCGGCTGTAGCTGCGGGCGTGGCTCGCGCGAACGCCGCGCGTCTCGATGCGAGAGAAGTTCGGGAGCGGTGCCCCGCTCGACTCGATCCGCCCGGGCTCACCGAGCGGTCCGTCGCCTCCGATCACCGTCGTCGATGGTCCGCTTCCGTTCGGCCCTGCCCGCGTCACCGGCGCCGAGGTGACAAGTCGAGATAGGCCGGCGTTGTCCGTGGATTCGAGCACGAAGCGGACCGTCTCCCCGGGCGCCGCGTAGGCGGTGAGGTCAACGTCCGCGACGTTGGCGCCGGCGCTCGAGCTCGCCACCGCCGGGCCGTCGGCGCTGCGGACGCGCAGCGTCCAGTCGCGCACCCCGCTGGTCGCGTCGCTGACGGTGACCGTCGCCCGCACCGCGTCGTTCGACACGCCGGTGAGCGCGACCGCAGCAACCGGCGGGGTGCGGTCGACGCGGAGGACCGCCTCCTGAGCCGCCGCCCCGGCCGTACCGTCTCCGTCGGCCTCGAGGCGCAGGGCGTGCACTCCGTCAGGCACGCCGGCGAGGCCGAGGGCTGTGACGTGCGCTCCGTCTCCCGGAGCGCCCGCGTAGAGGGTGCGGCCCGCAGCGGCGATGCGCTGCTGGGCGATCCCGTCCGCGCCGAAGTTGTCGGACACCTGCCAGCGCACCTCGGCCTGATCACCGGTGACCCAGCCGCCCGGGACGCTCACCCAGCGTGCCGTCGGGGCCTGCACGTCGCGGACGAAGATCGTCGGCTCGAGGAAGGTCCAGACGCGGTTCGGCTGCTGTCGCGCCTCAGTCTGCCAGAGCCGAAGGGAGGCGGTCTGGGCCCTCATCCCGACGCGGTAGGCCTTCGGTTGGGACGGGCTGCGGGGGATGTCGACTTCGGCGGCCTGCCAGGCGAGGGCACCGTCTGCCAGCACCTCCTGGGCGATCGAGGTCGCGGTCTGGTGGAAGCGCACGGCGCGCCAGTCGAACGCCTCGATCACCGAGCCGGGGACGGGGGTGCGCAGGTCGATCTGCCACTTGGTGCCGGTGAAGGAGGTCCCGATCGGTGGGCAGGTCACCCCGAAGCTGGCGTCCGTCTGGGCGACCGAGCACTGCCCGTCGGGCACCGCCTGGGCGACGAGGGCCTCGACCCCGAACCGATAGAGGCTCCCCTCGGTCGCCGCAGCCGGCGCCGCGGTCACGGCAAGCAGTGCCGCTCCGCTCGCGATGAGCAGTCCCCCCGTGGGACGCATCAGCTGAGGTTCCAGGGACCGGGGGTGAACTCACGCTCGGCGGGCGACACCCACGGTGTGGGAGCGGGGGCGGGGGCCGGTGCGGGACTGGGGGCCGACGGTGGGGTCACCGCGACCTGGGTCGTTCTCGCCGGCTCCGGGGGTGCCTGGCGCTCGAGGGTGCGGTCGCGCTTCCGGGCGCGCCGCGCCGCCCTCTCGGCCGCCCGCCGGTCGGCGACCTCGGTGTTCGTCGAGGCGCGAGGTGCTGGCGGGGCCGCCGCCCGCGGCTGATCGGTCCTCACCTCGGCTACTGCTGTCACGCCGTCACCTCCGTCGTCAGGCACGGGGGCGGGAATCCCGCCGCCGTAGAAGATCACCGCCACCAGCAACCCAGCAAGCCCGGCGAGGCCCACGGCACCCCCGGCGGCCACGACGGTGTTCAGGCTCGGCATACCTGTAGAGGCACGCCGGCGACGAGAATCACCCCCCGGCACCTCGAATCGCGATCGGCGCGGCACCCGCCGCTGACCGGAGCGGGTGCTCGCCGGCTCCTCGAGGGGCCGATCGGCGCCCCTGTCGGTCAACGACACGAGCTCGGTCGGGTCGGCGATGACCTCGCCGCCCGCCCCGAGGGATGCCCCCCAGCTCACCGGCCCCGGCCAATCAGCGGGAAGCTCGGCCGGCTCGGCGCCGTGACCCTGCTGGTCGCTCACCGGCTCGGGTCCCCCGGGCGGCGTCGCCTCATCTCGGGTGGGTGTGCCATCGTCGGTTGCCATCGCGCGGCCGTCTCCCTACGATCGGTTGACTGTACGCGGCAAACTGATGGTGCCATCCGGAGGCGATACGTGCAACCTATGAAATCCTCCAGGAGCCTCTCATCGCAAGGGGGCGTGGTTGGTCACAATGGCGCCGATGGCACGCACCCCGGCCCACGAGATCCTGACCGCCGCCGAGGTGGCCGACTGGCTCGGCCAGAACCTCGAGACGATCCAGCGTGGCGCGAAGGCCGGCCGGATCCCGGCGCGGCGGATCGGCAAGGAGTGGCGCTTCCTGCGCGACGACGTGGCCGAGGCCCGGGGGATCGCGGTCCGCGCCCGGCGCGCCGCCGATCCCGACGAGGACCTGTTCCCGCGCTCGCCCTTCGCCTCCGAGGACGGAACGGGCGGTGCGGCGGGGATGGACGCCGCCGAGGCGGCCGCGCTGCTTCGGGTGAAGGAGTGGACCGTACGCAGCGAAGCCAACCAGGGGCGCCTCCCCGGCTGGCGCGAGGGTCAGCGCTGGCGCTTCTCGCGCCAGGAGCTGATCGAGCACATGCGCGCCGACGAGCCGCAGGACCGTGTCCGCTACGACCGACGGGCCCGGAGCACCCCCTAACCCGCGACCCCAGAGCAAGGGGGCTCGGTGGCTGAGGGACGCTTCCCGCGCGCCAACCGGGTCCGCCAGCTGGAGCACGCGCTGTCGGTGCTCGACCTCTTCTCACCGCCCGAGCGGACCGAGCTCCCCCTGTCCCAGGTCGCCGAGGAGCTCGGCCTGTCGGAGGAGTACGCCTTCAAGCTCCTGCGCCACCTGGAGGCCGCTGGCGTCGTCGAGCGCAACCCCGTGTCGGGGGCGTGGCGCCTCGGGATCCGCCTCGCCACCCTCGGCGGCTACGCGATCCGATCCCTCAACCCGTGGGACGAGTTCCGACCGCCGCTCACCGCCCTCCAGGAGGCGACCGGGCTCGGCGGGCTGATCGCCGTCCTCACAGGGGGCCGGGCGGTCTACGTCGACCACTTCCGCGGCCCCGAGCGGGCGTTGGGTCGCGCCTTCCCCGCCCACGCCACCGCCCTCGGCAAGGCGATCCTCGCCGGACTCACCGACGGCGACCGCGACGCGGCCCTCGCGGAGCTCGTGCTCGCCCCCTGGACCGCCCACACGATCACCGACCCGGCGCGCCTCGCAGAGGATCTCGCCGCCGCCCACGAGCGCGGCTACGCGATCGAGGACGCCGAGTTCCACCTCGCCCGGCGCTCGATCGGGGCGGCGGTCCGTGACCACTCGGGACGGGTGGTGGCGGCCGTCGGCGTGGGCGCCCCCGTGAGCCGACTCGCCGACGAGGCGATCCCCGGGATCGCCGCCGCGGTCGTCGAGGCCGCCCAGGCGGTGTCGGCGCGCCTCGGCGCCGGGGCGCTGGAGCACCTGCCCTCCTGGCAGCCGGTGGTCGAGGTGCAGGCGGTGCTGGAGCCGCCGCTCGAGGTGCAGCAGGCCGGAGCGACCGAACCGGCTACCACGAAGCCCGCCCGCCGCCGGCCGCGCGCCAAGAAGGGCACGGCCCGGTGAGCGCCGCCGGCCACGGCCTCCAGCGGCCCCTCGCGATCGCCGGCGTCGGCCTGGCCGCGCTGGTGTCGCTGGCGGTCGGCCTCCCGGTGATCGCGCTCATCGGCCTGGCGGGGTCGGGGGCATCGGCGACCGCCTCGCCCGCTGATGCCGCCACCCTCGATGCCTGGATGGCCGACCGGGTCCCGGGCTCGCCGCTCGTCGGACTCGGGCCAGTCTTCGTCACCGAAGGCGAGCGCAACGGCATCGACCCCCGTGCCCTCGTGGCGATCGCGATGCACGAATCGGTGCTCGGCACCGCCGGGTCAGGCGCCGACATCCACAACGCCTTCGGCTGGGGCCCGGCGATCCCGTTCACCAGCTGGGCCGACAACATCGCCACCGTCGCCCGTGGCCTCCGGCAGGGGTACCTGGCTCGGGGACGCGACACCCTCGCCGAGATCCAACCGGTCTGGGCGCCGGTCGGGGCGGCCAACGATCCCACCGGCCTCAACTCCGCATGGACCGGCGCCGTCGGCCGCTACTACGAGGACCTCGGCGGCGACCCGTCCGGGTCGATCGCGTATGTGGCGCCGACTGCCGGAGAGGTCGAGCTGTGTCCCGTCGGACCCTGGGGAGGGACCAGGCGGCCCGTCGAGGCGCTCGCGCGGATCGCCGGGCTGCCGGTGACGAGCGTCAAGCGCGGCCGCCAGAGCACCGCCAGCGGCGGCACCTCAGACCACTGGACAGGATGCGCGCAGTGCTACGCGATCGACCTCGGCGCGACGCCGCCCGCGGGAGACGAGCCCGCCTCGCGGATCGCGAGCGCCATCGCCGGCCCCGGCCACGCCAACTGGGGCCGGACCGGTGGGGTCCTCAACGTCGAGCGCTGCGGCATCCGCTACCAGCTGCTCTGGCGCACCAACGTCGGCGGCAACCACTGGGACCACATCCACATCGGCGCCCGCCGGGTCGGGTACGCACCGTGAGCTCGAAGCCTTCGCCACTTCGCCCCTCGGCCGGTTCGGCGCCACTACGTCTGGGTCTCTCACTCGATGAGGCTGCAGCGGCCATAGGCGTCTCGCGCGACACGTTCGACCGACACATCCGGCACGAGTTGCGCGTCGTTCGTCGTGGTCGGTGCCTCATCGTTCCCATCCGGGAGTTGGAGCGCTGGCTGGATCGGGAGGCTGCGCGATGGGCCAGTTGATCGTCGGGAGGTTCTGCGCATGCCTCCTGGGATAGAGATCCGGCATCGCCGAGAGTGTGCAGCTCTCGAAGGACGACGGTGTTCCTGCACGCCGAGCTACCGCGCCGCCGTGTGGAGCGCCAGCGAGGGTCGGTTGATCAGGAAGACGCTTCCGACGCTCGCGGCAGCACGGTCGTGGCGAGCCGAGGCCACGACGGCCGTCCGGCGAGGCGCGCTTCGTGCGGTGCCGCAAGTCACCGTCCGCCAGGCGGCCGATGCTTTGCTCGACGGGATGGCCGAGGGCACGGTGCGCAACCGCTCCGGAGACGTCTACAAGCCGAGCGTGGTGCGCGGCTACCGCGCTCACCTCCGGCGCCACGTGCTCCCGGCACTCGGCGGCATGAAGCTCGATGCGGTGCGACGTGCGGACGTTCAGTCCCTCTGCAATCGCCTCGTAGCCGACGGCGCGTCACCCTCGACCGTGCGGAACGCGATCATGCCGCTGCGTGTGCTCTACCGCCGCGCGCTGCGATCGGGGCAGGTCACGGTGTCGCCCCTCGAACACCTCGAGCTGCCCGCGGTTCGGGGTGTCCGGGACCGGATCGCGTCGCCCACTGAGGCCGTATCCCTCGTAGCTGCCCTTCCCGCGGATGATCGCGCGGTGTGGGCGACAGCGCTGTACGCGGGCCTGCGGTTGGGAGAGCTGAAGGCCCTCCGAGTCGACGACATTGACCTCGACGGCGGACTGATCAGCGTCGAGCGCTCCTGGGATGTCAAGGAAGGTCCCATCGAGCCAAAGAGCCGGAGCGGCCGGCGGCGAGTCCCGATCGCCGAGGCCCTCCGCACGCACCTGGCCGAGCACATCCTCCGGTCGGGTCGCCGCGACGGCCTGGTCTTCGGGCGGTCAGCAACGCTTCCCTTCGCCCATGTGACGCTCCGCGACCGGGCGCATCGCGCCTGGAGGGAGGCAGGTCTCGAGCCGATCGGCCTCCACGAATGCCGCCATACGTTCGCGTCCATGTGCATCGCTGCCGGCGTGAACGCCCGCGGACTCATGGGGTACCTGGGGCACTCATCGATCCAGATGACCTTCGACCGCTACGGCCACCTCATGCCCGGCAACGAAAGCGAGGCCGCCGAGCTCCTCGACCGCTACCTCCGACGGTTCACCCGCACCGGAGCATCGGAGGGCGCGTGACCCTGACCCGTGGGAAAAAAATGGGAAAGTCCCACGCCCCCAAGAGCGGTCCCGAGCGGTCGAGAGCGGAATCGGCAACCGACTCCAGGCTCTTCCAGATCGCCGTAGGGACGCCGCATCTGGGTGAAAAAGCGGAGGGGGGGGGATTTGAACCCCCGTCGGAGCCAAAACCCCGAAACGGTTTTCGAGACCGCCGCATTCGACCGCTCTGCCACCCCTCCGCGGGGGAGGCTACCAAGCCCCGCACCGGCTCCGGCGCCGCCGCGGCGGCCACCGGCCGTGCGCTACGATCGCGCGCCGGGAGAGGTGTCCGAGCGGCCGAAGGAGCGCGACTGGAAATCGCGTAGACGGGATCTCTCGTCTCGAGGGTTCAAATCCCTCCCTCTCCGTCCCGTCCGGCCGGGCGCCGGCGCTGCGGCGCCGGCGCGGGTCAGCCCGGCTCCCCCGGCGCCCCGGCCCGCCGCGTGCCCATGAGCACGCCGGCGGCGATGATCGCGATGACGCCGGCCCAGATGCCGCCCGCGTAGAGGACCCACGGCTCCCACGACCCGGGCCGGCCGTCGGCGCTGAAGCGCTCCAGGCCCCCGTTGTCCTGCCATTCGATCAGCGCCCAGAGCGGCGTGATGATCGCCATCCCGAGGACCCAGGCGGCGACGTGGAACCGGATCCGGCGGATGCCGTCGAGCCGCCGGAGCGCCCGGGTCCGGGCCGCGGCTTGATGGCGCCCGATCCGGATCGCCGGCCGCGGCCGCCGTCCGCACCGCCTCGCGGTCGACCTCCGCCACCGTGGGCGGCCGCCTGATGCGGACCCGCAGCGCCATGATCCCGACGACCAGGGTCCAGATCCCGACCCCGAGCGCCCAGAGCGTCGGGTTCCACTGGCCGGCCTCCCCCTCGTGACCGAAGGACTCGAGCGCCCCGTTGGCCCGCCACTGGGCCACGACCCACCACGTCGTCAGGACCACCGTCCCCACCGCCCATGCGGCGAGATGGATCCGCAGGCGGCGCACGCGCGCGGCGTGGCGCCCGTCGGCGGCGCGCAGCTCCGCCTCGACGTCGGCGACCGGCTGCCGGGCCGCATGTCCGGCCCGGTCCCGACCGCGTCCGGGAACATGAACGTGCACGAGATCGCACCCCTCGCCGTCGCGGAGACCCTCGCCCGGTCCGTCCCGCCGGGCATCCGGGGCCGCGCTGATCGGCGCGGTGGTCGAGCCGCAGCGCCGGCCCGCCCGACCCCGCCGCCGGCCGCCGGCGGGCCGGTGGTATCCTCCGCCACCCCGGGCAGTTAGCTCAGCGGGAGAGCACTCGCCTCACACGCGAGGGGTCACTGGTTCGATCCCAGTACTGCCCACTCCGGGAGCCCGCCAGGTCGCGGGCCCCCGTCGTCCGGGGCCGTGTGCCCACGGCGGCGCGGGCGGCTTGACGCCGCCTCGGCACTCAGGGAGCCTCGTGTACGTGCGCCGCCCGCCGTCCACACGGAGTCCGCAGGGCCGAGGCCGGTCGTGAGCGCGACCGTGATCCTCGGAGGGGGCTTCGGCGGGCTATCGGTCGCCACCGAGCTGCGGCGGCTGCTCGGCGACGGGCACCGCATCGTCCTGATCGACCGCTCCGAGCGGTTCGTGATGGGCCTGCGCAAGATCTGGGAGCTCGTCGGCCACGCGACCCTCGCCGAGGGCAGCCGCCCCCTGCGGATGCTCGCCGACCGGGGGATCGAGGTGGTGCACGGGGAGATCCGCGCCATCGACCCCGACGCGCGCGCCGCCGAGACCGACCTCGGCCGCGTCGCCGGCGATCACCTCGTCGTCGCCCTCGGCGCCGTCGCGCGCCCCGACCTCGTGCCCGGACTCGCCGCGAACGGTCACGATGTGTGGAGCGCCGATCGCGTCCCCGCGGCCGCGCAGGCGTTCGCCCGGCTCGACGGCGGACGGATCGTGATGCTCGTGGCGGGGGCGCCGTATCCGTGTCCGCCGGCGCCCTTCGAGTGCGCGATGCACATGCACGAGAGCCTCCGCCGCCGCGGGCTGCGCGACCGCACGCAGATCGAGGTGGTGACCGTCCAGCCCATGCTGATGCCGAACGCCGGTCGTGCGGGCTCGGACTGGATGGCCGCGCGGCTCCAGGAGCGCGGCATCGCGTGGAGGACGGGAGCCGTCGTCGAGCGTGTCGAGGCCGGGCGCCTCGTGCTGGCCGACGGGACGGTCGACGCCGACCTGCTGCTCGCCGTGCCGCCGCACCGTCCGCCGGCGATCGTCGCCGCCGGGGGGCTGGCCGGCGAGGGCGAGTGGATCGCGGTCGATCCGGGGACGCTCGAGACCTCCCGGCCCGGCGTGTATGCGATCGGCGACGTCACGGGCATCCGATTGGCCAATGGGCTGCCGTTGCCGAAGGCCGGGCTGATCGCCGACCTGGAGGGGCGGCGCGTCGCCGCCGCGATCGCCGCCGGGCTCCGCCGCGAGCCCGCGCCACCGCCCTTCGGCGGCGAGGGCCGGTGCTTCGTCGAGACGGGGCCGGACGAGGCCGGGCTGGTCGACGGCCGGTTCTACGCCACGCCCGAGCCCCGGGTCGTCATCAGGGACCCCGACGCCCTCCACGCGGCCGAGAAGCGCCGCTTCGAGTCCGAGCGGCTCGCCGCCTGGTTCGGGGGCTAGGCGGCTTCGGGCACCGTGTCGATGTCCGGCGGCGTCCACGGTCGGCATGCGCAGCAGCGGACGTCGCGGAGACGCGAACGGCGGAGGGCATGACCGGGCAGCCTGCCGAGACCGTCTGGGACGCCATCGACGACCTGCTGGAGACCTACGACGGGGACATCCGCCTCACGTGCGAGAGCGAGTGCGCCTGGTCGGGGCAGATCCGGCTCACCCTGACCGACCCCGAGGGCGCGCCGTCGCGGAGCATCGCCTTCCACACCGTCGGTGGCGCCGTCCCCGAGAACGTGGCCGAGCGGCTCCTCGCCGATGTCCGGGACTGGCTCGCCACGAGCGGCGTGCAGCCCCTCCCGGCGCCTCCGTGGGCGGTGGACTGAGGGGCGGCGGGCCCGACTGGACATTCACAACCACTAAGGCGTACAGTTGCGAACGAGTTGATCGTCGAACGGGAGTCCGCCGTGGCCGTACCGCATCCGTTGCCCCCCGATCTCGCCGGCCTCATCGCCGAGCGCTTCCGCGCCCTGGCCGAGCCGATGCGGGTCTGCATCCTCGACGCCCTGCGCGACGGCGACGCCGCCGTGGGGGAGCTCGCGGAGCGGCTCGGCACGAGCCAGCAGAACGTCTCCAAGCACGTCGCGGTGCTGGCCCGCGCCGGCATCGTCGGCCGCGAGAAGGTCGGCACCTCGGTGCGCCTGCACATCGCCGACCCGTCCGTCTTCGACCTGTGCGAGATGGTCTGCGGCGGCCTCGGCCGCGACCTGGAGCGGCTCCGATCCATCCTCGAGACGACGGAGGTCACGTCGTGAGCACCACACCCGCGCCCGCCACCCCGGCCGGCCCCGCGCGCCGCGCGCGCCGCGGCTGGCCCCTCGAGCGCGTCCTCTTCGCCATGGCCGGCACCGTGACGCTGGCGAGCGCCGTGCTCGCCGCCACGGTCAGCCCGTGGTTCCTGCTGCTGACCGGGTTCGTGGGCGCCAACCAGCTCCTCTACGTCACCGCGGGCGACTGCCCGGCCTCGCTCGTCCTGCGCCGCGCGTGCGGCCTGCGGGAGGCCGGGTCATGAGCGCCGCCGAGGGTGCGAGCGCGGTCGGCCCGATCGGCCGCCTCGGCCGCTGGTCGGCCACGCACGGACGCGTCGTCGCCGTCGCCTGGGTCCTGATCGTCGTCGGCCTGGGCATCCTGGCGCCTCGGGTCGAGACCGCCCTCTCGGGGGCGGGCTGGGAGGACTCGGGCTCCGAGTCGGTGCAGGCGCGCGACGCCGTGCAGGCCTCCTTCGACGGCACCGCGAGCAGCGCGCTCCAGGTGGTCGTCGCATCGGACACGCTGACGGTCGACGACCCCGCATTCCGGGCGACGCTCGCCGAGGTGGAGCGTCAGCTGGCCGCCGACGACGCCGTGTCGTCGGTGGTGCCGCCGAGCCCCGAGGCCGGCACGGTGAGCGCCGACGGGCGCACCGCGATCGTCATCGGCGGCGCGGCGGACGACCCGACCGGCATGGTGCGGGCCGCCGACGAGCTGAAGGGCGACCTCGCCGCCGCCGCGCAGCCGGGCACCACGGTGAGCGTCACCGGGGCCTCCGGCATGTGGTCGGACTTCAACGAGGCCAACAAGGAGGCGATGCTCAAGTCGGAGCTGATCTCCTGGCCGGTCACGCTGGCGATCCTGGTCGTGGCCTTCGGCGCACTGATCGCCGCGGGGCTGCCGCTGCTCCTCACGATCCTGAGCCTGGCCGCCTCGGCGGGCTCGCTGGTGGTCGTCGCGCAGCTCTTCGACGTCTCGATCTGGGCGATGAACTTCGCCCTCATGTTCGCCCTCGCGCTCGGCATCGACTACGCGCTCTTCATCGTCGTGCGCTTCCGCGCGGCGCTGTTCGGCTCGAAGATGTCCCGCGTCGAGGCGGCTGCCGTCACGATGGACACCGCCGGCAAGGCCGTCCTGTTCTCCGGCCTGACCGTCCTGATCGCCCTGTCGGCCGTGATGCTCGTGCCGAGCCCCGCGTTCCGCTCGATGGCGCTCGGGATCATGCTCTCGGTCGTCTTCGTGCTCGGGGCCACGCTGACCCTGCTGCCCGCGGTGCTGGCGCGGCTCGGCGAGAACGTCAACCGGTTCGCGCTCCCCTGGGCGGATCAGGGCGAGCACCGCTCGGCCCGCTTCGCCCGCTGGGGGGAGCGCCTGTGGAGCAAGCCGGCGCTCTACGGGATCCCGGCCCTCATCGTCCTGCTGGTCCTGGCCGCACCGGTGCTCGGCCTGCGGACCGGCATGCCGTCGATCGCGGTCGTCCCCCCCGACGACGGCTCGCGGGTCGGCTACTCGCAGGTCGTCGAGGCCTTCGGCCCGGGAGCGCCCGGGCAGCTCCAGATGGTCGGGCCCGCCACCGAGATGGCCGAGGCGCAGCGCGTCGCCGCGGCCGACCCCGGCATCGCCCAGGCGGCGCCGCCCGTGCCGGGCGCCGACGGCCTGGCGCTGGTGCAGGCCGTCCCGTCGGTGGACCCCTCCGACCCGGCGCTCGGAGACACGATCGACCGCCTGCGCGGGGACCTGCCGGCCGACGTGCTGGTCGGCGGCGCCGCGGCCGAGAACCACGATCTCGAGGCCGCGCTCGCCCAGTACACGCCGATCGTGATCGGGGTCGTCCTGGTGCTCGGCTTCGTGCTGCTACTCGTCGCGCTCCAGGCGCCGCTGATCGCCGCGATCGGCGTCCTCACGAGCCTGCTGGCGACCGCCGCGGCCTTCGGGGTGGCGCGCCTGGTGTTCCAGGAGGGGTGGCTCTCGGGCCTGCTCGGCTTCGAGTCGCAGGGCTTCCTCGACGCCTGGGGCCCGGTGTTCTTCTTCGCGATGATCTTCGCCATCTCGATGGACTACACCGTGTTCCTGCTCTCCTCGGCCAAGGAGCACTGGGACCACTCCCAGGACCCGCGCGAGGCGACGATCGGCGGCCTCGCCCACTCGGGGCGGGTGATCCTCGCGGCCGCGGCGGTGATGGTGGCGGTGTTCTTCACCTTCGCCCTCTCCGGGCCGCTGCCGCCGAAGGAGATGGGCATCATCCTGGGCGTCGCCGTCCTGCTGGACGCGCTGCTCGTGCGCCTGCTGCTGATGCCGGTGGCCATGCGGCTCGCCGGCTCCGCCGCCTGGTGGCGCCCGCGCTGGCTCGCGCGGGCCCTGCCCGAGGTCCGGTTCGGCCACTGAGCCCGAGACGAGACGAGAGGAGAGGCAGATGGTCTTCCGGCAGTTCGTCCACGACGACCTCGGGTGCGCGTCGTATCTCGTCGGCGACGAGGACGCGGGGGTGGCCGCGGTCGTCGACCCCTCGCTCGAGGTCGGCGAGTACCTGCGGGTGGCCCGCTACCTGGGCGTGCGCATCGAGCACGTGCTGGAGACGCACACCCATGCCGACCACGTGTCGGGGCACGGTCGCCTCCACGAGGCGACCGGGGCCCTGATCCACGTCCACCGCGACGCGGGCGCCGAGTACCCGCACGATCCGATCGACGACGGATGGGAGCTCGCGCTCGGCGACGTGCGCATCCGGGCGATCCACACGCCGGGCCACCGCCCCGAGCACACCGCGTTCGCGCTGATCGACGACTCGCGGGGCCCCGAGCCGTGGGCCGTCCTCACCGGCGACTCGCTCTTCGTGGGTGACGTCGCCCGGCCCGACCTCGCGGTCGAGGCCGACGAGGGGGCCCGCGACATCTTCCACAGCCTGCGCGAGGGCCTGCTGGCGATGCCCCCGGAGACCGAGGTCTGGCCGGGGCACCTCGGCGGCTCGATGTGCGGCGGTCCCGGGATGAGCATGAAGATCAGCTCCACGATCGGGTACGAGGTCGCCCACAACCCCCTGCTGCAGGTCGACGACGAGGGCGAGTTCGTGCGCCGGTCGCTCGCCGCGCTCGGGCCCCAGCCGCCCAACATCGGGCGGATCGTGGGGATGAACCGCGGCCCGCTCGAGACGCACGCGGTCAGCGCGCGCCCCCTGACGCCGGGTCAGGTCGAGCGTCGCCGTGCGGAGGGCGCGCTCGTGGTCGACGTGCGCACCGACATCCAGTTCGACGAGGCCCACATCCCGGGCGCCGTCTCGATCACGGCCCTGCGCTCGGGCTTCGGCACCCGGCTGGGCTGGCTCGCCGACCTCGGCACCGAGGTGCTGCTCGTCGGCCGCGACGACGCCGACGCCGAGGCCGCGGCGCGCCTCGCCGCGGCCGTCGGCGTGACGGCGATCGGGGGCTACCTGGCGGGCGGCATGACGAGCTGGCGCGAGGACGGCCGGCCGGTGGAGCGCATCGAGCGCCTGCCGATCGGCGACCTGCCCGCGCGGCTCGCCGCGGATCCATCCCTGCAGATGCTCGACGTGCGCGAGGACGCCGAGTGGCGGGCCGCGCGCATCCCGGGCTCGGTGCACCGGCCGTACCACGCCCTGCGCGACCTGCCCGACGGCGTCGACCCCGATCGCCCGATCGCGGTCCTCTGCGCCTCCGGTCAGCGCGCGGGCATCGCGGCCAGCCTGGTCCGCCGGCTCGGCGCCGACCGCGTGGCGCACGTCACCGGCGGCGGCGTCGGCACCTGGGAGCGCGAGGGCCACCCGGTCGAGCGAGGCGACTGAGCGGGCGCCCCCGCCCGCCGTCATGGAGGTCCTCTGGGCGATCCCGCTCGGGCTCGCCACCGGCGGGCTGCTCGGGACACTCGGCGCGGGCGGCAGCGTGCTGACCGTGCCCGCGCTCGTCTACCTGCTCGGCCAGCCGGTGGGTCCCGCCACGACCGCGTCCCTGGCGATCGTCGCGGCGAACGCCGCGGTGGGCGCGGCGGGCAACCGCCGCTCGGGGACCCTCGACGTCCGCCTCGCGCTCGGGTTCGGCGGCGCCGGCATCGCCGGCGCCCTGGTGGGGGCCCGCCTCAACCGCCTCGCCGACGGCGAGACCATCCTCTTCCTGCTGGCGCTGGTGATGATCGTGTCGGCGTTCTCGCTGTGGCGGGGGCGCCCGGAGGGGGACGGCCGGGTGCGGGCGACCGGCGCCGCGCGCGTCGCGGTGATCGCGGCGCTGGGATTCGTGGTCGGCGTGATGACCGGCTTCTTCGGGGTCGGCGGCGGCTTCCTGATCGTCCCCGTCCTGGTCCTGCTGCTGGGCGTGTCGCTGCGCACGGCCATCGGCACCTCCCTCCTCGTGATCGCGATCACCGCGCTCGCCGGCCTCGCCGGCCACCTGGTGGGCGGGGAGATCGACTGGCCCATCACGCTCGCGTTCGGCGGCGCGGGGATGATCGGAGCGTGGGTCGGCGTGCGCAGCGGGCGCAGGATGTCCTCGGAGCGGCTCCAGCGGCTGTTCGCGGTGATGCTGCTCGCGCTCGCCGCCTTCCTGCTGGCGCGCAACGGGATCTCGGCGGGCTGAGCGCCGTTCGGGAGCCGTGCCGACGCTCCCGGACACGGCGGCCCGCGGTGCGACCTGGACGTCCGGTGCGTCCGGACCCCCCGATCGGGCGACCCTGGATCCGGGTCACTAAGGTACCGTCGCTGTAACGAATGTTACATCGGCGTTGCCGCGATCCGCTGCGGCCACCGACCGCGGAGCGGGGGTCTCCCGTGGACGAGCGCGACCATCGGATCACCAGTGGGATCACCGGGCGCGCCCGGAGCCGGCGGCAGGTGATCCGTGCGATCGTCGGCATCGGGCTCGCGATGATCGTGCTGTTCCTGCCACTCCACGCCGTCAACAAGCTGCTTCTCGGTGACAGCGAGGTCCTGGCGCTCGATCGCGACTACAGCGTCCAGGCACTCTGGAACGTCCTGCTGTTCGCGGTCGCCGCGGCGGCCTGGTGGCGGCTGGGCCTGGCGCGCCCCGATCACCGGTGGGTATGGACGGCGATGGCGGTCCTCTGCGGCGCCCTGGCGGTCGAGGCGATCGTGCAGGTCCACAAGGACCTCGAGCGATCGCTCGGCTTCGAGGCCAGCATCCTCGTCGTCCAGCCGCTGCTCGCGGCGGCCGTGGTCGGCCTCTTCGTCATGTGCGTGCGGCGGCTGCCGTCACCGGAGCGCCTCCTGGTCGCCGCCGCCGCCGTCACGCTGGTGCTGGCGCAGCTGTTCTCGGTCGTCAACGGCCAGTTCGACCTGCCGTACGCCGGCATCGTCGCCGTGCAGACGCTCGAGGAGGTCATGGAGATCCTCACCGCGACCCTGCTGCTCGCCGCGCCTGCAGGGCTCGCGCTCGGGCTTCCGTGGCGTTCCCCCGAGGTGGGTGCCGGCGCGGTCCCCGTCCGGTCGCCGGTGCCCTCGGCCTAGTCCCGCGTCGCCTCGCCGGCTCCGCCCGTGGGATCGAGGCCGAGGCAGACGACCGTGACGACGGCGGCCGCGGGGGCCGTCGCGGCCACCGGCCAGGCCACGGCGTAGAAGCCCGCGTCGGAGGTCCCCGCCGGGAGGTCCGTGCCGAGCGCGACCGCGACGGCGAAGGCGGCCAGGGTCGCCATCGCCGGCGCCCACAGGACGACCGCCGCCACGACGGCGCCGGGGGTGCGCCACTCCGGCGGGGCGGGGGGCGCCTGACCCGCCGCGCGCCCGATCGCGCGGGCGGCCGCGGCGACGGCGATGCAGAGCAGCCCCGCGCCGACGATGTCGGCGGGGCGGTGGGAGTTGCCGGCCACGATCCCGAGGCCGACGAGGCCGGCGACCAGCCCCCCGGCGGCGACGGCGGCGATCCGCGCGCGTGGGGGCACGAGCACGGCCACCGCCACCGCGAGGGCGATCGCCGCCGTCGCGTGGCCGCTCGGCATGCCCGCCGGCTCGGTGTCCGGCACCCGGTCCAGGCCGCTCTTGATCGCCTGGGCGGCGACCTCCGCGCCGATGACGTAGGCCGCCGCGGTGAGCGCCTGGCGACGGCGGCCCTGGACGACGGCGACGACGATGGCCACGGCCGCGGCGACGGCCAGCAGGGCGACGCCCGCCGACGTCGCCCGCGGGGCCATGGAGCGCAGGACGTCGGGCGGGGGGAGCACCCGCCCCCCCAGGGCGGCGTCGTCGAACCAGCGCCCGAGGTCGGCGAGGACGAAGGTGGTGTAGAGGAGGACGCCGAGGGCCGCCGCCGCCGCCGCCCACACCATCTCCGGTCGAAGGTCGCGGCGCATCGGTCGCATGATGACCGGTCCCCGGGCCGGCCGGTCAGCGCGCGGAGGCCAGCGCGCGCCGGGGGAGGGGGTGGTCCGGCTCCAGGTCGTAGGCCGTCCGGTACAGGTCGGCCACCAGCGCGCGGGTCGCGGCGGCGGGCATCGCCGCCCGGCGCCCCGGCGCGGCCAGCAGCAGCATCGCCAGGGGCGGCGCCTCCGCGTCGGACGCGTCGGGCACCGCGAACGCGGGCACGCGGAGCTGGCGGGCGCCGAGGCGCGTGTAGAACCGCGCCCGGCGCAGGCGGAGCTCCCGCTCGCCGGCGGCGAGCCCGGGGGCGTGGGGGTTCTCGATCTCGAACAGCACCGCGCCGCCCTCCGCGCGCACGCCGTCGAGGAGCGTCCCCCAGATCCTGGCGCCGATGCCCCCGCCCCGTCGCCCCGGGGCGACGGCGATGTACTCGAGGTGGCTCCACCCGGCGGTCGCGAGCGGCGCCAGCGACACGATGCCGAGCACCTCGTCGCCCTCCAGCACCGCCTCCACCCGGGCGGCGCCGGACGCGTCGCGGGCGGCCAGCCGGTCGAACGGCACGCGCTCGGAGGGGGGGAAGGCCTCGAGGTAGATCGCCTCGGCGTCCGCGCGGGCCCGCGGGCCGAGGGTCGACAGACGTCGCGCGGACCGGGTCATCGGGCGCAGTGTGGCAGCCGCGGCCGGTCGAGTAGGCTGGCCGCGTGGCGAAGCGGGACACACCGGACGAGCGGCCGCAGGCGCCGCGCTCGCGCATCGCGATCGTGCTCACCGGCGCGCTGCTCGGCGCGATCTGGGGCACGATCATGTGGGGCATCACCGAGATCGCCGGTCAGGACAACGGGTTCCGCGGCTGGGCGTACCTCACCTTCACCATCGCCATGCTCGGCGCCGGGGTCGCCGCCTTCTTCGGCGCGACCGGCGCGGCCCGCCGCGGCGAGCGTATCGGGCCGCGCCTTCCGTTCGGCCGCTGCCGCCGCGACTAGCCGGAGTCCGGGCCGGCCCCCGTCGCGCGGGCGCTCGCGCCGGTCCCGCCGGTGGACTATCCTCTGGTGGTGACCGTGCTAGGCGGGGAGCTAGCGGTGCCCTGTACCCGCAATCCGCTACAGCGGGGCAGAATTCCCGTCCGAGGGGCCGGCCCAGGGCTTCGGCCTCGTGTTATGCAGCGTTGATGGCGAGGTCCCATTCGGTGGGCGTCCGCGAACCAGGTCAGGTCCGGAAGGAAGCAGCCTTAAGCGGATCCGTCCACGCGCAGTGGGGCAACCTCGCCGGAGCCGGCGACACGGGGCTCGTCCGGGGATCGCGTTTCGACGGCGGGTGCACGGTCACATCTCCTTGAATCACCGACGGGGGCGGGTCCGCGCCGCCGGAGGGGCGCGGACCGGGAGGGCGCGGGCGTGAGCGAGGCGGGCGCGAGCCTCTACAACCGCTACCGGCCGGCGACCTTCGCCGACATGGTGGGGCAGGACCACGTCGCCCGCGCGCTCGGCAACGCGCTCCGCTCCGGCCGGCCGGCCCAGGGCTTCCTCTTCTCGGGCCCCCGCGGCACGGGCAAGACCACCACGGCCCGGATCCTGGCCCGCTGCCTCAACTGCCAGAGCAGCCCCGGCCCGACGCCCGAGCCGTGCGGCACCTGCGACTCGTGCCGGCGCACGGGCCACCAGGACTGGCTGGACGTGGTCGAGGTCGACGCGGCGAGCAGCGCGCGCCGCATCGACGAGATGCGCGAGTGGCTCGAGACGGTGCGCTACGCGCCCGTGGCGAGCCGGTACCGCATCACGATCATGGACGAGGCGCACCAGATCACCGACGACGCCGCCAGCGCGCTGCTGAAGACGCTCGAGGAGCCGCCGCCGCACCTGGTGGTGATCCTCTGCACCACGCACCCCTGGGACATCCTCGGGACGATCCGCTCGCGCCTGCAGCACTACGTCCTCCGCAAGCCGGGCCTGCCCGCCCTGGTGAAGGTGCTGGACCGCGTGGCCCGCGCCGAGGGCATCGAGACGACCGAGTCGGCGCTCGACATCCTCGCCCGCGCGGCCGACGGCTCGTACCGCGACGCGCTGGGGCTGCTCGACCAGATCGCCACCTACGCGGGCGGCCGCGTCGAGGCCGGGGACGCGCTGGAGCTGCTGGGCGCCGTGGCCCGCGAGACGGTCTTCGAGCTCGTCGACCTGATGGCCGCCGGCGAGGCCGCGGGCGCCTTCGAGCTCCTCCAGGAGATGCTCGAGGGCCCGGTCGACCCCGAGCAGGCGCTGCGGGGGCTCGTGACCCACCTGCGCTACGTCTGCCTGCTGCAACAGGGCGCGCGCGCCCGGGACGAGTGGGCCTTCGCCCCCGACGAGGTCGCCCGCCTCCAGGCGCAGGCCAACCAGCTCGCGGACGCCCAGGTGGTGCGGGCGCTCGACCTGCTGGCCGACGCCCAGCTGCGCATCCGGCACGGCGGCGCCGACGCGCGCCTGCAGCTCGAGCTGGTCGCGGCGCGCCTGAGCCGCCCGTCGCTCGACCCGAGCGCCGCCGCCCTCGAGGCGCGCATCGCCGCCCTGGAGGCCGGCCGGCCGGCCGTGCCCCCGCCGCACGCCCCGGCTCCGCCCGCCGTGCCGGCGCCGGCGCCACCGGCCCCGGTGCCCGCCCCCGCGGCCCCCTCCGCGGAGCCGCCCCCGGCGGCCGCCGCGCCCGCGCCGGCCGACGAGGCCGACCCGCTCATCGACGGCGACCCCGGCCGCGAGGAGGAGTGGGACGCCACCGGGCCCCCGGCCGCCCCGGCCCCGGCCCCGGCCCCGGTCGCGCCCGCGGGCCCGCTCGACCTGGAGCACATGGAGCGCCTCTGGACGCAGGTGCTCGAGCTGCTCGAGCGCGAGTCGCCGCCCACCCGCGGCTTCCTCGACGGCTCCCGCCCCACGCGTGTCGGCGGCGGCACCATGGAGGTCACGGTCACGAGCCCCATGCGCGCCGGCATGCTCGGCCGCCCCGAGCACCGCGAGCGCGTGCGCACGGCGGTGCGCACCGTTGCGGGGCACGAGCTGACGATCGACTTCGAGGCGGGCGACGCGCCCGCCGAGGCCGCGCCGGCGCCCCGGGCGCCGAAGGACCACGAGGCGCTCTTCGACGAGCTGAAGACGATGTTCGGTGCCGTCGAGGAGGGCGGCGACCGCACCTGACCCCAGGGAGGACCCGATGGGAAGCGGCATGAACCCCCAGAAGATGATGCGCCAGATGCAGAAGATGCAGGAGGACATGGCGCGCGTGCAGGCCGAGCTCCAGCAGGAGTCGGTCACGGGCACGGCCGGCGGCGGCGCGGTGACCGCGCGGGTCAGCGGCGGCCTCGAGCTGCTCGAGATCACGATCGACCCGGCCGCCGTCGACCCCGAGGACGTCGAGATGCTGCAGGACGTGATCGTGGCGGCGGTCAACGAGGCGATGCGCGCCGCCCAGGAGCACGCGCAGAACCGGCTGGGCGCGATCACCGGCGGCCTCTCGGGCCTGGGGCTCCCCGGCCTGTAGGCCGCGGACCGGGGCGACCGGGTGCTCACGCCCTCCATCGAGCGGCTGGTCGCCGAGCTGGCGCGCCTGCCGGGGATCGGCCCGCGCAGCGCGCAGCGGCTCGCCTTCCACATGATGAAGGCCCCGCCGGAGCGGAGTCGCGGGCTGGCCGAGGCGATCGTCCAGATGACCGAGCGCCTGCGCCCCTGCTCGGTCTGCTTCAGCTTCGCCGAGGCCGAGCTGTGCCCGATCTGCGCCGACCCGCGCCGCGACCCGTCGCTGCTGTGCGCGGTCGAGGAGCCGTCGGCGATCCTGCCGATCGAGCGCACCAACGAGTACCGCGGCCGCTACCACGTCCTCGGCGGGGCGCTCTCGCCGATCGACGGCGTCGACCCGGAGGACCTGCGCATCCGCGAGCTGGTCGACCGCATCGACGCCGACTGCGTCACCGAGCTGGTGATCGCCACCAACCCCACCATGTCGGGCGAGGCCACCGCCCTCCACCTCGCCGACCTGGTGCGCGGCCGCGTGCGGGTCACCCGCCTCGCGAGCGGCCTGCCCGTGGGCGCCGACCTGGAGCACGCCGACGAGCTGACGCTGGGCCGGGCCCTGCTGGGGCGCCGGGAGCTGTGACCAGGACGGTCCTCGCGGGCGCCCCCGAGCGCGCGGGCTACACGTGGGTCCACCTCGAGTCGCCGACGGCGCGCGAGATCGAGGAGGTGCGCGAGCGGTTCGGCCTGACGGACGACCTGCGCCCCGAGCCCGGCCGCGCGCCGCACCCCGCGCTCCTCGTGGAGCGCGACCACTCGCTCGTCATCCTCGCCGGGGGCGGTCCCGAGGGCGAGCTGGTCGAGGTGCGCTGCTACAGCGGGCGCGACTGGACGGTGACCGTGCACGACGGCGGCTGCCCGCCGCTCGACGGGGCGGCCGGCTCGCCCGAGGAGGCGCTCGAGGGGCTCGCGCGCGGGCTCGTCACGAGCCTCGTCGACCTCGTGCGCGTCCTCGACGACCAGGTGGAGGCCGTCGAGGACCGGGGGGCGGACGCCCGGCCGGTGAAGAGGCGCCTCTCGGCGGCCCGTCGCGTGGTCCTCGCCCAGCGCGACGTGCTCGTCCGCCTCGGCGCGGGCGAGGGTCTCCAGAACCCGCATCACCCGCGCCGCGCCGGCTTCCGCAACACCGCCGAGCGGATGGCGCAGATCGGCGGCGAGGTCGAGACCCTGCGGGAGGCGCTGCACGACGCCCTCACCGACCAGCAGAACGACGTGGTCAAGCGCCTCACCGCCGTCGCCGTCATCTTCCTCCCGCTGACCTTCCTGACCGGCTTCTTCGGCCAGAACTTCACCTGGCTGGTGGACCGCGTCGGAGGCCACTGGTGGTTCGTGGCGCTCGGCCTCGTGCTGCCGGTGGCGACGGCGGTCGTCCTGATGCTCCTCCTGCGGCGGCGCGGCTGGCTGTAGGATCCCCGGTCGGCCTCGACGCGGGAGGAGAGCGGACATCGGCCTCAGGACCATGAAGTTCGGCGGCAGCTCGGTCGCCGACGCGGAGAAGATCAAGAACGTGGCCCGGCGCATCGCGGCCGCCCGCGAGTCCGGCGACGACGTGCTGGCCGTCGTGTCGGCCCGCGGCAAGACGACCGACGGCCTCGTCGCGATGGCGAACGAGATCTCGGAGAGTCCCGACCCGCGCGAGATGGACATGCTGCTGTCGACCGGGGAGCGCATCTCGTGCGCGCTGATGGCGATGGCGCTCCACGACCTGGGGCACGACGCCGTCTCGTTCACGGGCTCCCAGGCCGGCATCCTCACCGACGACTCCCATACCAAGGCCAAGATCCTCGAGATCCGCGGCGACCGCCTGCGCGAGGCCATCGACGGCGGGAACATCGTCCTCGTCGCGGGCTTCCAGGGCATGTCGACCGAGAGCCGCAACGTCACGACGCTCGGCCGGGGCGGCTCGGACACGACGGCCGTCGCGCTCGCGGCCGCACTCGGCGCCGACGTCTGCGAGATCTACACCGACGTGACCGGCGTCTTCACCGCGGACCCGCGCATCGAGCCCGACGCCCGCAAGCTCGGCCTCGTGAGCCACGAGGAGATGCTCGAGATGGCGGCGATGGGCTCGAAGGTGCTCGCGCTGCGCTCGGTCGAGTTCGCCCGGCGGCACGACGTCCCCCTGCACGTCCGCTCGTCCTTCCTCCCCGAGGAGGGCACCTGGATCACGAAGGAGACCCCCGACATGGAGAAGGCGATCGTCACGGGACTCGCGCATCGCAGCGACGAGGCCAAGGTGACGGTGTCCGGCGTGGAGAACCGCCCCGGCGTGGCGGCCCAGATCTTCACGGCGCTCGCCGACCGCAACCTCAACGTTGACACGATCATCCAGAACCAGGGCGAGAGCGGGCACGCCGACGTATCGTTCACGGTGCCGCTCGACGAGCTGCGCGCGGCCCTGGACACGCTCACCGCCGCGCGCGCCGAGCTCGGCTACCGCGAGCTGACCAGCGACGACCAGATCGGCAAGGTCACGCTCGTCGGCGCCGGGATGAAGAGCGAGCCGGGCGTCGCGGCCAAGATGTTCCGCGTCCTCGCCGAGCAGGGGATCAACCTCCAGATGATCGACACGAGCACCATCCGCATCACCGTCGTGATCGACCGCCGCGAGGTGGAGCGGGCCGTGCGCGCGCTGCACGACGCCTTCGACCTGGCCGGCGAGGCCGCCCGGCGCGCCGATGTTTAACGTCGCCGTGGTCGGCGCCACCGGCGCCGTGGGGGGGACCATGCTGCGCGTGCTCGAGGAGCGCGGCTTCCCGGTCACCGAGCTGCGGCCGTTGGCCTCGGCGCGCAGCGAGGGCGTCGAGGTCGACTACCTCGGCCAGCCGCGCCGGGTGCGGACGCTGACGGCCGACGCGTTCGAGGGCATCCAGATCGCGCTCTTCTCGGCCGGCGCCAGCCGGTCGCGCGAGTTCGCCCCCGCCGCCGTCGAGGCCGGGGCGGTCGTGATCGACAACTCCAGCGCCTACCGCATGGACCCCCGCGTGCCCCTCGTGGTGCCCGAGGTCAACGAGGACGCCATCGAGGGCCACGCCGGCATCATCGCCAACCCCAACTGCGTGGCCGCGCCCCTCGTCGTCGCCCTCAAGCCGATCGCCGACGCCGTCGGGCTCGAGCGCGTGATCGTGTCGAGCTACCAGTCGGTGAGCGGCACCGGCGCCGCCGCGGTCACCGAGCTGCGCGAGCAGGCCGCCGGGTTCCTCGCGGGCGACGAGCCCGAGCCGTCGGTCTACCCGCACCCGATCGCCTTCAACGTCCTGCCCCACATCGACGCCTTCGACGAGAGCGGCTACACCGGCGAGGAGCGCAAGGTGGCCGACGAGACGCGCAAGATGCTCGGCCTGCCCGACCTGGCCATCAGCGCCACCTGCGTCCGCGTGCCGGTGCTCTACGCGCACTCGCAGGCCGTCCACATCGAGACGACCGAGGCGATCACGGCCGACCGCGCGCGCAGCCTGCTGGTCGGCGCGCCTGGCGTGGTGCTCGTCGACGAGCCGGCCCTCTCGCGCTACCCGCTGCCCCGCGAGGCGGCGGGCCGGGACGACGTGCTCGTCGGGCGCATCCGCGAGGACAGCTCGCACCCGCGGGGCCTGGTGCTCTGGATCTCCAGCGACAACCTGCGCAAGGGCGCTGCGACCAACGCCGTGCAGATCGCGGAGTCCCTCGTCACCCGGGGCTGGCTCTAGGGACCGGCTCGGGGTCCTCCGCCCCCGCCGCGACGGCGGGGACCACCTCGTCGAAGGGCACGGGCCGCCCGTCCCGCGCCAGCAGGCGCCGCAGGGGCGGATGGCCCTCGTCGGCGGCGGTGCGGCATGCGGCGCAGACCGGCTCGTCGTCCCCGCCGCCCGTCACGGGCCCCCGGGCGGTGGCCGGGCCGTGGACGGGGTCGGCGGCGCACAGACCCTCGAAGGGGTGCCCGGGGTCGAAGGGCGTCCCGGCGGCCGCGGCGGCCGCGGCGAGCTCCTCGAGCGCCCCGTCGATGCGCGGCGCGAGCGCGGCGACCGCCGCGGTGCTGCGCGCCTCCTGGAGCGCTGCGACCAGCTCGGCGTAGGTGCCGAGGACGGCCTCGACGCGTCTGCGTCCCCCGGGCGCCAGGCCGGGCGTGCGCGCGAGGGCGATCGCCCGTGCCCGCACGGCGTCGAGGTGGACCCGGGCGAGCGCCCGGTCCTCGCTCAGGTCGCGCCGGTCGCGCCGGGCATGGCGGCCGAGGCCGACGGCCGCCGCCCACCCGCCCCCGGCGAGGGCGAGCCCCAGCAGCGCCAGGGCGGCCCACGCGTCGTCGTCCTCGTCGGGGGCGACCGGCAGCGCGGCCGCCCGGGCGGCGGCCACGAGGCGCTCCACCGGGTTGGCCACCGACGTCACGCCGGCCGCGCGCAGGCGCCCCGACAGGTCGGTGGACCCGTCGGGGGCCACGGCGACGACCTGGCCCCCCGGGCGGGTGACGATGACCGTCGCCTCCTCGCCGAGGCGGGCGGCGAGGCGCCGGGCGTAGACCGGCAGCGAGGGCGCGCCGGTCGGGCCGAGGACCACGGCGAGCTTCACCGGGCGCCCGGCCTCGCGCAGCGCCGCGGCGCTCTGGGCCAGGACCTGCTCCTCGCCGGGCGCGGCGGTGCCGAGCACGCGCGGGCTGACGTAGGCGTCGCGGGCCCGCAGCGCCTCGAGCGCCGGGTCGTCCGCCGCGACGGCCCCGGACGCGGCCGCCGCGAGCGCCGCCGCGAGCACGGCCACGACGGCGATGGCGCGCGGCGCGCCCCTCACGGCGCCGGGCTCAGACGGGCGCGCCGCTCGGCTCGGGCAGCGCGGCGTCGCGCGCCGCACGCAGGGCCCGCGCCACGAGCCCCGGCCCGGGGACGAGCCCGCCGAGGGCGATCCGCATCAGGGAGACCTGGCCCGTCGAGCGCACCGCGGAGAAGCCCAGGCGTTCGAGGAGGTCTCGGTCGAAGAGCGTGTGGTGCCCGAGGAAGCGGTCGGCCGGGCCGACCTCCTCCGGGTAGCGCAGCGCGAACGCCTCCACGGCCGTCGCGCCCCGGGCCTTCAGGTCGGCGAGCGCCTCCAGCAGCAGCCGCTCGCAGACCCCCTCGGGGTCGTCCCCCTCCAGGAAGCTGCACGTCACCAGGGAGGCGTCGCGGCCCGGCGGGCCCGCCGGGAGGGCGAGCGCGCGCGGGAACATCTCCGCGGGCGCGTACTGCACCATGCCGCGGAACGCGGCCCCCTCGTGCATCACGCGCCCGAAGCCGCCCTGGCGCCGGTCGGCGGACTCGGCCCAGGCGGCCTTGCGCCGCTCGTCGCTCGCCACCCGGTCGTGCTGCCAGAAGGTGCAGCTCACGCACGGGGGAGGCAGGTCGCCGCGGGTCGCCGCGGTCAGCGCCGAGATCGAGCTCACGCGCCGATGATAGGGCGCGCGCGGCCGGGGGCGCCGCCGCGAGGGCGACGCACCCCGGCCGGCGGGTGATCAGGCCGCGCCCACCCGGTCCCGGACGAGTTCGGCGACCTCGGTCGGGTTGGTGCCGACCCGGACGCCCTTCTCCTCCAGGGCGTCCTTCTTGGCCTGCGCCGTGCCCGAGGAGCCGGTGATGATCGCGCCGGCGTGCCCCATCTGCTTGCCGGGGGGCGCCTGGAAGCCGGCGATGTAGGCGACCACCGGGGTCGACATGTTCTCGGCGATGTACTCCGCCGCCTTCTCCTCCTCGGCGCCGCCGATCTCGCCGACCATCACCACCAGGTCGGTGTCGGGGTCGGCCTCGAAGCGCGAGAGGATGTCGATGAACGACGAGCCCACCACCGGGTCGCCGCCGATGCCGACCACCGTGCTCTGGCCGATGCCCATCAGCGCCAGCTCCTTGGAGATCTGGTACGTCAGGGTGCCGCTGCGGCTGACGAGGCCGACGCGGCCCGGCTGGAAGATCTGGGTCGGCATGATGCCCACCGAGGCGACGCCGGGGGAGATGGCGCCCGGGCAGTTCGGCCCGAGCAGCGTCTGGTCGCCGCGGCGCAGGTGGGTGTAGACGCGCATCATGTCGTGGGCGGGGATGCCCTCGGTGATGCACACGACGAGGTCCACGCCGCTGTCGATCGCCTCGTAGAGGGCGTCGGTCGCGAAGCGCGGCGGCACGAAGACCATCGCGGTGTTGGCGTCGGTCGCCTCCACGGCGTCGCGCACCGTGTTGAAGACGGGGATGCCCTCGACGTCCTGGCCGGCCTTGCCGGGGGTGACGCCGGCGACCACGTTGGTGCCGTAGGCCTTGTTGCGCGTCGCGTGGAACGCGCCCTCGCGGCCGGTGATGCCCTGCACCACCAGGCGCGTGTCCTTGTCGACCAGGATGCTCATGCGGCCTCCTTCGCGAGCTCGACGGCTCGTCGTGCGGCCGAGAGCATCGTCGCCTCGACGACCACGTTGGACGGAGCCCGCTCGGCGATGATCGCCCTGCCCTGCTCCTCGTTGGTGCCGTCCAGGCGGACGACGATCGGCAGCGTCGCGCCCAGGCGGTCGAGGGCGGTCAGCAGGCCCTCCGCCACCTCGTCGCAGCGGGTGATGCCGCCGAAGATGTTGACCAGCAGCGCCTTGACCTTGTCGTCGGACAGCAGCACCTCGAGCGCCGTCACGACCTCGTCGGCCTTTGAGCCGCCGCCCGCGTCCAGGAAGTTCGCGGGCCGGCCGCCGGCGAGGGCCACGACGTCCAGGGTGCTCATCACGAGCCCGGCGCCGTTGCCGAGGATGCCGACGTCGCCGTCGAGCTTCACGTAGGTGACGCCGCGCTCCTGCGCCATGCGCTCCTGCGGGTCGGCGGTGACCGTCTCCTGGAGCTTGGCGATGTCCGGGTGGCGGTAGAGGGAGTTGCCGTCGATCGTCACCTTCGCGTCGAGCGCCACCACGCTGCCGTCGCCGCTCAGGATGAGCGGGTTGATCTCGAGCAGCGTGGCGTCGAGCGCGATGAAGCCGGCGTACAGCTTGGCCAGGATGTCGACGACGCCCTTCATGGCCTCGGCGTCGATGCCGGAGTGGTAGGCGAGCCAGCGCGCGTCGTGCTGCTGGAACCCGATCAGCGGGTCGACGTGGAGCCGCGCGAGGGCGTCCGGGTTGGTCGCCGCGACCTCCTCGATGTCCACGCCGCCCTGGGCGGACAGCATCACGAGCGGCTTCTTGGCGCCGCGGTCGAACGTGACGGAGGCGTAGTACTCCTTGCGGATGTCCGAGGCCTGCTCGATCCACACCCGGTGGACCGTGTGGCCCTTGATGTCCATCCCGAGGATCGCCTGCGCGTGGGCCTCCGCCTCCTCGGGCGTGTCGGCCACCTTGATGCCGCCGGCCTTGCCGCGCCCGCCGACCTGCACCTGCGCCTTGACGGCGACCTTCCCGCCGATCCGCTCGGCCGCGGCGCGTGCCTCGGCCGGGGTCTCGGCCACCTCGCCGGAGGGCGTCGGGATGCCCTGGGCCGCGAGGAGTTGCTTCCCCTGATACTCGAAGAGGTCCACGTGGTTCCTTCTCGTCGTGGCGCGCCGTCCCGCCGGTGGCGGCGGACGGCCCGTCTGCGCCGTTTCGTGACGCGGGCCCCGGGGGCCCCGCGGCATCCTAGTGGTCGTCCCCCCGATCGTCCGGTGGGGCGCCGTCGTCGGCGCACGGCTCGTCCACCGCGCACACGCCGCCCATGAAGGCGGGCATGTCCCGGTAGCCGCCGTCCGCCCCGGGGGCCGCGCCCCCGTACGTCTCGGCCAGGTAGGCCAGGATCCGCCGCCGGTCCCAGACGGCAACGCCGCCGTCGACCAGCATCGGCACCTGCGGGGGCTCGCCCTGCGCCGCCACCAGGGCGGCGCGGGCGACCGGATCCCCCCGCACGGTCACGGCCTCGTAGGCGAGGCCGAGCGCGTCGAGGGCCTCCTTGACCTCGACGCACTTCCAGCATGAGGGCGCGTCGTAGAGGATCAACCGCGCCCTGGGCGCATGGTGTTCCGGCGGCCGTTCCCGGCGGTCAGCCGGTGCCGCCGGGTGCCGGCGCCGGCGGGTTCGGCGCCGCCGCCAGGCGGCGACGGCCGGCGCCGGCTTGTCACCCCACCGTCGCGAGGACGTTGTCGACCGGCACCAGGTGGCGCTTGAAGTCCATGACCTTCCGGTCGATCCCGAGCGCCAGGCCGATGAGCTGCGGCAGGTGCAGCACAGGCATGTTGTACTCGGTGCCGTTGAGCGCCTCGGCCTTGCGCTGGTACGCGTCCATCGCCAGGTGGCAGAGGGGGCACGGCGTGACCATGCAGTCGGCGCCGGCGTCGCGGGACTGCGACAGCGCGACGTGCGACTCGCGCAGCGCGACCTCCTCGCGGGCCAGGACGATCGGGAAGCCGCAGCACTTCGACTTGGCCTCGTAGTCGGCGACCTCGCCGCCGAGGGCCGTGATCAGCCGCTCCAGCGACTGCGGCCGGTCCGGGTCCTCGAAGCCCATCACCGACGACGGGCGCAGCAGCTGGCAGCCGTAGTACGGCGCCACCCGCAGCCCGTTGAGGCCCCGCGGTCCCTGCCGCTCGAGCAGGGACAGGCCCTCCTCGGTGGCGAGGTACCAGAGCAGGTGGGTGACGTCCCTGGTGCCCTCGTAGGGGCGGGCGCCGACCTTCACGAGCTCCTCGTTCACCTGCTCGAGCAGGCGGGCGTCCTCCTTGACCATCTTGTTCGCCCGGCGCAGGTTGAGCGTGCAGACGTTGCAGATGGTGAGGATGTCGACGCCCATCTCCTCGGCCTGGCTGAGGATGCGGACGTTGAGCGTGAGGTACAGGTTCGGCTTGGCCTCGGCGATGTCGCCGGCGCCGCAGCAGGTGGCGGCGGGCATCGGCAGCAGCTCGATGTCGAGCATCGGCGCCAGGTGCTTCGTCGTCGCGTCGAGCTCCTTCGAGCTGAACTCGGCGATGCAGCCCGGGTAGTACGCGAACTGCGTCGCCATCAGATCGTCTCCTTGACGTTCTTCATCAGCTGCTGGACCTCCTTGAGCTTCTGGATCCGGTGCGGGATCGGCGACGGCGCCTTGCCGTGCCGCAGCATCTGGATCGCGAAGGGGAGGTCGAGGGGGGCCTTGATCGGGTCGGTGAACGGCACCAGCATCGTCTCGTTCAGCTTGCCGCCGGTGCGCATCGACAGGAGGAACGCCTTGGCGTGCCGCGCGCCCGCGTCCTTCATCGAGCGGCCCTCCTGGAAGGCGATGCCGCCCAGCTTCTCGATCGCGTCGCGGGGGTTGACGCCCTTCGGGCACCGCTCGTTGCAGTACATGCAGCGGGTGCAGTCCCAGACGCCGTGCTGGCCGGTGTAGAGCTTGGCCCGCTGCTTGCGCTGGCCGTCGCGCACGTCGCCGGCGAAACGGTAGCCCCAGGCGAACGCGGCGGGGCCGACGAAGTCCGGGTCGGCGGCGAGCGAGTTGCACTCGGAGTAGCAGGCCGCGCAGAGGATGCAGGCGCTCTCGCGGAAGAGCTTCTGCATGTCCTCCTTGGACACCAGGCGCTCCTTCTCGGGCGCCGGGCCGTCCGGGATCAGGTACGGCTTGACCGACTTGAACTTGTCCCAGAACGGGTCGAGGTCGACGATCAGGTCCTTGAGCGGGGCGAAGTTCCCGATCGGGTCGACCTGGATCGTGTCGGTCTCGAACTCGCGCTTGACGTCCTCGACCTGGCTCATGCAGGCCAGCACGGTCTTGCCGTTGGCCTTGCAGGCACATGAGCCGCAGATGGCCGACCGGCAGGAATACCGGACCGCGAGGGTGCCGTCCTGCTCGTTCTGGAGCTGGAGGATCGCGTCCAGCAGCGTCATGTCCTCGCCGTGCTCCAGCTCGAAGTCCTGCCGGTAGGCCTCCGGCGAGACGTCGGGCTGGTAGCGGAAGATGTCGAGGGTCGTGGTCGGCATCAGTAGGACCTCACCTGGGGCTGGAACTTGGTCACCGTGACCTCGGAGTAGTCCAGGCGCACCTGGTCGTCCTCGAGGTACGAGAGCGTGTGCTTCATCCAGTTCTCGTCGTCGCGCTCCGGGAAGTCGGTGCGCGAGTGCGCGCCGCGGCTCTCGGTGCGCTCGACCGCCCCGGCCACCATGGTCGCGGCCAGGTCCAGCAGGTACCCGGTCTCGATGGTGTGGATGAGGGACTGGTTGAACGTGCGGCCCTTGTCCGTCACGACGACGCCCTTGAACTGCTCGCGCAGGTCGGCGACCGTCGCCTGGGCCTCCTTCAGCTCGTCGGCCGTGCGGAAGACGCCGACCTTCTCCTGCATGGTGTCGGCGAGGACGTCGCGCAGCTCGTGCTGCTGCGGTCCCTTGGTGCGCTCGAGCAGGCGGCGGATCTCGTCCTCGGTGCGCCGGGCGGCCTCGGGGTTGGCCTGGACGCCACGCCCGTTGACGACCTGCGACGCGTAGCGGGCCGCGGCGCCGCCGGTGCGGGCGCCGAACACGACGGCCTCCAGCAGCGAGTTGCCGCCGAGGCGGTTGGCGCCGTGCACCGACACGCAGGCGCACTCGCCGGCGGCGAAGAGGCCCTGCATGTGCGGGGCGGCGCCCCACGAGTCCACGTGCACGCCACCCATGTGGTAGTGCGCGCCGGGCCGGATCGGGATGGGCGCCTCGATCGGGTCGACGCCGGCGAAGGCCATCGCCAGCTCCCGGATCTGGGGCAGCCGCTCCATGATCTTCTCGCGACCGAGGTGGCGCAGGTCGAGCATCACGGAGCCGTTGATGCCGCGGCCCTCGAGGATCTCGGTGGCCTCCGACCGCGACACCACGTCGCGGGAGGCGAGCTCGAGCTTGTTGGGCGCGTACTTGCTCATGAAGCGCTCGCCCTCGGAGTTCAGCAGGATGCCGCCCTCACCCCGGGCGCCCTCGGTCACGAGCACGCCGCTCGGGTTGAGGGTGGTGGGGTGGAACTGCATGAACTCCATGTCCTTGAGCGGGACGCCGGCCTTCAGGGCGAGGCCCATGCCGTCGCCCGTGGACGAGTGGGAGTTGGTGGAGGGGCGGTAGACGCGGCCGGCGCCGCCGGTGGCGAGCACGACGGCCTTGGCGCCGATGGTCTGGATCGTGCCGTGGACCATGTCGTAGGCGACCACGCCGGAGCAGCCGCCGTGGTCGTCCTGCACGAGGTCCGTGACGAACCACTCCTCGTAGGTCGGGATGTCGTACTTCACGCACACGGTGTAGAGCGTGTGCAGGATCACGAGGCCCGTCAGGTCGGCCGCGAAGCAGGTGCGCGGGAAGCCGGCGCCGCCGAACGGGCGCTGGGCGATCTTGCCCGTGCTCTCGTGGCGGCTGAAGACGGCGCCCCAGTGCTCGAGCTGGATGATCTCGCCCGGCGCGTCGTTGCAGAGGATCTCGATCGCGTCCTGGTCGCCGATGTAGTCGGCGCCCTTGACCGTGTCGAAGGTGTGGTTGTCCGGGTGGTCGTCCGTCTGGTTGCCGAGCGCGGCGTTGATCCCGCCCTGCGCGGCGCCCGAGTGGCTGCGCACCGGATGCACCTTGGTGACGAGCGCGACGTCCACGCCCGCCTCGTGCGCCGCGATCGCCGCGCGCATGCCCGCGAGGCCCGCGCCGACGACCACCACGTCATGGCTGAGCAATGTCCGTGCCCTCCGCTGTCGATTGCCCTCCGCGGGACTCTACCGGACCCGCGCCCCGCGCCCCGCGGGTCATTCGTCGTTCCCCGCGCGGGCGTCGGGCCCTCCGCGCCGGCGCCGCGCACGGCATGATGCGGCGCCATGAGCCCCGACGCGGCACTCACGCTCGCGGTCATCCTCGCCGTGCTCGTGGTGCTCGTCGCCGACCGCGTGTCGCCCGCGTTCGCCGTGCTCGGTGGCACGGTCTTCCTGCTCGTGACCGGCGTCATCGACGCCTCGGACGCCTTCGCCGGGTTCTCCAACTCCGCGCCGCTCACCGTCGCGGCCCTCTACGTGGTGGCCGCCGCCGCGGCGCGGACCCGCGTCATCGAGAGCCTGGTGACGCGTGCGGCGCGGGTGGCGGGCCCGGGGGAGGGCGAGGTCGGCGAGCGCGGCGCCCTCGCGCGCATCGCCGTGCCCACCGCGTCGGCGTCGGCGTTCCTCAACAACACGCCGATCGTGGCGATGGGCATCCCGCCGATCCTCTCCTGGGCGCGACGCACGGGCCGCTCGCCGTCGCGCTTCCTGATGCCCCTGTCGTTCGCGGCGGTCGTCGGCGGCACCGTCACGCTGATCGGCACCTCCACCAACCTGGTCGTGTCGGGGCTGATGCAGGACGCCGGCATGGAGCCCATGGGCTTCTTCGAGATCGGCGCCGTGGGGCTGCCGTTCGCCATCCTCAGCGTGATCGTGATGATCCTGGTGGCGCCGCGGCTGCTGCCCGACCGGCGGGCGCCCAGCGAGGACGCCGCCTCGGACGCGCGCGAGTTCACGCTCGAGATGATCGTCGAGGAGGGCGCGGCGATCGCCGGGCGCTCGATCGCCGACGCCGGCCTGCGCAGCCTCCAGGGCGTCTACCTCGTCGAGATCGAGCGCGACGGCCGGCGCATCTCCTCGGTGCGACCCGACGAGCTGCTCGCCGAGGGCGACCGGCTGACCTTCGCGGGGGCCGTCGACCGGGTGGTCGACCTCCAGGCCGTGCGCGGGCTGCGCTCGGCGGAGGAGCGCCACTTCGGGCGCGTCGGTCCCGCGCAGGAGCGCCGCCTCTACGAGGCGGTCGTGGCGCCGGGGTCCTCGCTCGTGGGCGCCACGCTCAAGGAGGCGGGGTTCCGCGGCCGCTACGGCGGTGCGGTCATCGCCGTCCACCGCGCCGACGACCGCGTCCCGGGCAAGCTCGGCGACGTGCGCCTGCGGGCCGGCGACGTGCTCCTGGTGCTCGCGGGGCCCGCGTTCCGGCCGCGCGCCCTCGACCTGCGCGACTTCTCGGTCGTCGCCGCCCTCGACGGCGAGCCCCCGCCCCTCTCCGCCAAGGCACCGCTGGTGGGCCTCGTGATCGGCGCGCTGATCGTCGCCGCGTCGACCGGCCTGATGGACATCCTCCCGGCGGCGTTCCTCGCCGCCTTCGCGGTCGTGGCCCTCGGCGTGCTCACGCCGACCGAGGCGCGCGACTCGGTCGACCTCGACGTGATCGTGGTGATCGCCGCGTCCTTCGGGTTGGGCCGGGCGATCGAGCAGAGCGGGCTGGCGCAGGACGTCGTCGACGTCCTGATCGAGCCCCTCGGCGCCGCCGGCGACCTCGGCCTGCTCTTCGGGGTCCTGCTGGCGACGATCATCGTCACGGAGATGATCAGCAACAACGCCGCCGCCGTGCTGCTGTTCCCGATCGCGATCACCACCGCCGCCACCGCCGGCCTCGACCCCCGCCCCTTCGCGTTCGCCGTGGCGATCGCGGCGTCGTCGTCGTTCCTGACGCCGATCGGCTACCAGACCAACACCATGGTCTACGGCATCGGCGGCTACCGCTTCGGCGACTTCGCGCGCCTCGGCTTCCCCCTCGCGATCCTGATGATGGTGGTGGCGATGGTGATGATCCCGGTGGCCTGGCCGCTGAGCTGAGGGGGGGCCGGGGCCGCCCGCACCCGGGGCCCGCGGGGTGCCGTCCGGTATGCTCCGCCGGGTTTGCGGCCGCCACGTGGCGGCCGTTCGTCAGAGAACGCTCGTGAAGGAGTCGTACTCGTGGGACACCGCGTCACGTTCATCCCCGGCGACGGCACCGGGCCGGAGATCGCCGATGCCACCAAGCGCGTCCTCGACGCGACCGGTGTGGACTTCGAGTGGGACGTCCAGGAGGCGGGCGTCGACATCATGGAGGAGGCGGGCACGCCGCTGCCGGACTCCGTGATCGAGTCGATCCAGGACACCAAGGTCGCGATCAAGGGCCCGATCACGACGCCGGTGGGCCACGGCTTCCGCAGCGTCAACGTCGCTCTTCGCAAGGCCCTCGACCTCTACGCCTGCGTACGCCCCTGCAAGAGCTACGTCGGGGTGCGCTCGAAGTACGAGGACATCGACCTCGTCATCGTCCGCGAGAACACCGAGGACCTCTACGCGGGCATCGAGTTCGAGAAGGACACGCCCGAGAACCTCGCGCTGATCGAGAAGATCATCGAGCTCGACCCGGACGCGGCCAAGACGATCAAGCCGCACGCCGGCATCTCGATCAAGCCGATCTCGGTCGAGGGCACCCAGCGCGTCGTGCGCTACGCCTTCGACTACGCCCGTGAGAACGGCCGCAAGAAGGTCACGGCCGTCCACAAGGCCAACATCATGAAGTACACCGACGGCCTCTGGCTCGCGGTCGCGACCGAGGTGTCCGCGGAGTACCCGGACATCGAGTTCGAGGAGCGGATCGTCGACAACATGTGCATGCAGCTCGTGCAGAAGCCCGAGCTGTACGACGTGATCGTCCTCCCGAACCTCTACGGCGACATCCTCAGCGACCTGGGCGCCGGCCTCGTCGGCGGCCTCGGCGTCGCCCCGGGGGCCAACATCGGCAGCGAGGCGGCCCTCTTCGAGCCGACCCACGGGTCCGCGCCGAAGTACGCCGGCCAGAACAAGGTCAACCCGCTCGCGATGATGCTCTCGGGCGTCATGATGCTGCGGTACCTCAAGGAGACGGACGCCGCCGACCGGATGGAGGGCGCCATCGCCGAGCTCGTCCGCGAGGGGAAGTCGGTGACCTACGACATGAAGCCCGACCGTGACGACCCGACGGCGGTCGGCACCTCCGAGGTGGCCGACGCCCTCATCGAGAAGCTGAAGGTGACCGCATGAGCGCCGCCAAGGCCCCGCTGCGCGTCGCCGTCACCGGCGCCGCCGGCCAGATCGGCTACAGCATCCTGCCGCGCATCGCCGCCGGCGAGGCGTTCGGCAAGGACCAGCCGGTCATCCTGCAGCTCCTCGAGCTGCCGATCGACAAGGTCCAGGAGGCGCTGAAGGGCGTCGCCATGGAGCTCGACGACTGCGCCTTCCCGCTCCTGCAGGGGATGGTCCTGAGCGGCGACCCGAACGTGGCCTTCAAGGACGCCGACTGGGTCCTCCTGATCGGCTCGAAGCCGCGCGGGCCGGGCATGGAGCGCGCCGACCTGCTGAAGGACAACGGCCGCATCTTCGTCGAGCAGGGCAAGGCGATCGACGCGGTGGCCTCGGACGACGCCCGCGTGGTGGTCGTCGGCAACCCGTGCAACACCAACTGCATGATCGCCGCCGCCCAGGCCACCCGGCTCGCGCCCGAGCGCTTCACGGCGATGACGCGCCTCGACCAGAACCGCGCCCAGACGCAGCTCGCGCAGAAGGCCGGCGTGCCGGTGAGCGAGGTCGACGACATCATCATCTTCGGCAACCACTCGCCGACGATGTTCGCCGACTTCACCAACGCCACCATCGGCGGCAAGCCCGCGCGCGAGGTGGTCGGCGACGACGCCTGGCTCGAGAACGAGTTCCTGCCCACCGTCGGCAAGCGCGGCGCGGCCATCATCGCGGCCCGCGGCCTCTCGTCGGCGGCGTCGGCCGCCAACGCGGCGATCGACCACGTCCGCTCCCTGCACACGCCGGGCGACGACATCCACTCGATCGCGGTGCGGTCCGACGGCTCGTACGGCTTCGACGAGGGCGTCTGGGCCTCGGTGCCGGTGCGCACCACCGCCCCGGGCACCTACGAGGTGGTCCGCGAGGGCTGGGACCACGACGAGTTCGCCGCCGGCAAGATCGCCGCGACCAACGCCGAGCTGGTCGAGGAGCGCGAGACGGTCAAGGAGATGCTGGGCTGAGCGAGGACGCATACGGTTCGCTCTAGCTGTCGTGCCCACAGAGGTTCCGAACGCGGCTGATGGGAGCCTGGCCGCCG
>VFQN01001712.1_pt1 | contig 35669 bp, 66 predicted proteins | sample 3512371 | NCBI WGS metagenome assembly VFQN01 (sample SAMN10412370, study PRJNA504923) | tailings metagenome | isolation source: Replicate 2 from Balatoc abandoned mine | place: Philippines: Itogon, Benguet | collected 2017-08-28 | reverse complement strand
GGTGGCGCCCCGTGGGCTGTTGCCCTGGGTGGTTGGTTGGTTGCCTGCGGCTCTCGCCTCTCAGTCCTGTAACCGTTCTCAAAAAAAATCGAAAAAATCCTGTATGCTCGGCCGGGGAAGACGCCCGCGCCGCCGCCAGTGCTGCCAGCCTGCCACGCGAGACCGCAGGCCCTGTACGGCCAGGTACGGCAGCCTCAAGCGTTGCTGACTCCTGGGGGACTGCAGGTGAATCGAACAGCGATTTTACCCTGCCCGTTGAGACTGCGTACGTTCAGGCCAACGATATCGTTACAGTGACTCGCTCGGCCGGGCAATTCCCGCCCTGTGCAGCCGGTCAGAGGAGCAGATATGTAGTGGCTGCGACCGCTCCGTTGATGAACCACATGCATACTAGCTACACACACGGCACCTCCTGAAAAAGTCATGTGCTCTTTGCCGCAATGCAGTCCGTACGAGATGACATGGATCCTGCATCCGACCTTAAACACACATGCACCAAAGAACATATGAACAATCAAGACCGACGGTGCACATATGCAACTAGAAGGCGAACTGATGCTTATGACCGCAGACAACTTGCGGCGCAACACCTCCTTGCCTACTACCAGTAATGCCTTCATGCTGTAAGCAGTGCCAGGCCGTGACGTACTTCACCATATCCTCTTTCACACGTGTGGCTGGTATGTATGTACATGTCCCAAGAGTGTCGTGCAAAGCCCCTCTTCATCTTCCGGGATGCACCCTTGCCATCAAGGGGGCTAGATCATCCGTAGCGCTTCACTTGAAGTAGTAGGCCAGGGAGATGAGCACGTACAGCGCAATGAGCTGCACGCCCAGCAGCCTGTTGGGGCCAAGGCATGGTAACAAGGTACGGCACAACAGGACAGTGATGCGAGTGTGTTCGCCATTGAGAACTGGTAGGCTTGGACGTGGCTCCATGTAAGCGGTCACTTGCATACGGCGTGCATGTGAGCAGGTACAGAGCAGAGGCACCGTCGTCAGGTAGCAATGCAGCCAGACGTCTGTCCCACGTATGTCACACATACGGCGGTGGACGCACCAGTGGGAGGTGGCGCCCATTGTGACGAAGTTTGACTGCGCCACGGACAGCATGAGCGCCAGCGCGGAGAAGGGGTCGAACTTTAGCGTGAACGGGTGGCCTGCAAGTGGATAGGTACGTAATACACGTCAGCCTGCGTCAACGCCGTGTGAGGAGCGTACAGGCTCCGCGCAACTCACTTCTGCCGAGGGTGGATATTGTACACTTCTCATCAGTCTCAGGCGAAAACAATCATGTTTAGTGGGAGGGGTACGGCAGCTACCGGAGTTGGGAGGTGCGCTTACCGGTTATCCAGCCGACCACGACGGCAAAGGGTACCGCAAACAGTGCGATTTGGATCTGTGGGCGTAGGGAGCATGGGCACAGGTTCAGCCACTGCCCGGGAGCCTGCTACCGTGTATCCTTCATTGCTCATGTCCGTAAGCACTTCACACAAAGGTACCTACAAGGCTCCCCCGCAAACTGGGCGTGCGTACTTACCGAGGAGCCGACAGCAACACCCATCGACCTGAAGTGCAGGAAGTAAAGGGGCACAGGTAATGCAGGGCCGGCGGTTGACCGGGGCACAACGACGGCTATGCTGGCTATAACAAGCGTAGCAAGGCAGCTCTGGGGCCCATACCGGTACCGCATCGTGCGCGCCACGACAAACGGTGCCCCCGGGCTGCTGGAGGGCCGAGTTCTGTCCTGGGTGCCCGCGTGCCGTGCACACTCACAGGTCCATCTTGTTTTTCGTTGCCACGATGACGGCCGTCATGTGCTGCAGACCAATAAGAGAACAGAAGGGCAAGAATAAAAGTACGTACCAGGTCTTCACTTCTTCAGCAGAGGCAAGGGTTGGTATCGGCATTCCCCTTCAGGCAGGGTTGGTATCGGCATTCCCCTTCAGGCGCAGCATGTGTAGGTCCCACCTCGCAGGCGTTTCCAGCGATCGGCAGGATGATGGTGCCCAGGAAGGCCTCGCCCAGCCCGGACCTGCGGCAGGCAGGTAGACAAACGAAGGAGGGTGCGTAAGGAAGCTATACCGCATGCCAACAGCAAGGGGCAAGGCCGGCCCAACCGTGTGTGCACCGCTACCGGTGTATAAACATTTGAGTGAAGGGCACACGTACGGCATGCCCCCTGCCACCTCGCAACTTGCAGGTGGCCGGTCCTGTCCCACTCACGTCTTGCTGAACTCCTCCAGGGACGATGTGAGGAACCTGGGGAGCGATAGCAGCACAAGCGCATCACCACGTATCAAGCAAGCACTGCTTGTTGTGTCAGCATGGGAAGGCACCGTACGGTCATCCAGAAGTGTTCGTGCCCCACCTTCATATCCCGGCACCCGCCCCGACGCTGGCGGCGGCTGTCTCCTAGCACCTCTCCTCCCATGTTTCCCAGCACTCACTCTGAGGCCGCAGCCACCACGAGGGTGATAATGGTGAGCATGGTGACGGCGGTGAAGAGCGACATCATCGGCTCGTTGGCCTCCTCGGACTCCTCGCCCGGCAGGCCGTTGGACGTTGGGCCGTTGTTGGGCTCGTCCGCGAACAGGTCCACGTGCGTGTACAGCTGGAAGCCCAGGTAGCACGCGTAGCTGGTGGGGAGGGAGGGGGGTGGCAGCCGGGGCTCGCATGCAGCAAGGGGCGCGCAGCAACAGCGGGGACAGCAGGGGGCGCGCAGCAACACAGCCGAAGCGTCCGCATGGTGGCGAGCGTCAAGCAGTTGCTGCAGCACCCTCGAACCCATGGCCTTTTGCCCCTGGTTTGTGAGCTGTTACAGCGATGGCCGGGGGCCCGCGAGGCGACATTCCTGGGACAGGTCGCGTCCAACTGCCACGAAACACGGTGACAGGGTGTCATGGTGTTATCCGGGCTTGTAAGTACAGCTCGCCCCAGCCCTGTACGCACCACAGCAGCAGGATGACGGCTGTGCCGCGGCTGATGCCCAGCACCAGCTCCTCGTTGTGGTCCTTGTCGCCGCCGAACAGCAGGCCTGCGCCCGTGGGGATGAGGAAGCCCACGGAAGCCAGGAACAGCAGCGAGCTGCAGGGGCAGGGACCAAGAGCGTGAACTTGCTTGACGTGCGACGGCTGTTCAAGGGGACGTGAGGCGCAACGGCTCGCTTGGCAGGCTGTGGAAGCGGCGTGAGGACCTTACTTGTGGCGGGGTGTGACAGGGAAACATGTTGGTATGCGGTCGGCATGCAATGTTGGTATGCGGCTGGCATGTAAAATGCTCACACGCAGCCTTCGCAGACACACACCTGGATGCCTGGTTGCCGGTGGCGTTAAACCGCTGGGTCTTGTTCCACAGGCCTCCGAAGAAGAAACTGCAGCCTGGTGGCCAAAAATCGTGGGTTTGGACGCCCTGTCAAAGAGGCAGCCTGCAAGCTACCCAGTTGCATGAGCACCTCTGACGTGGACACGGGACCTTGCTGGCCTTCCCTACCCTACCTGCCTTACGCTACCTAATCTACCCCATCCTGTCCCTCCTGCCCAACCAGCCTCACCATACCGCACCTCACCCCACCCCACCCCGGATGCAAGTGCACGCCACAGGAGTCCCGCGGACCGCACCCCACCCTCCCCGACCCACGCCATCCTTTCTAGCCTGCGTCAACCTTTGGTGTCCCACCCCATCCATCGCCCTTCCACACCGCACCCCGCCTTTAAACCAAGGGAATGCAATCCTAGCGTCCTTGCCCAGCCCGCCCCACACCAGTCGCCCTGCCTAACCAGCCCCAACCCACCCAGCACCGCCCCCCACCTGTGACCAGCAGCAGGTTGGACAGGATGGAGCCCAGCAGCGAGGCCGCCACCACGCCGTACAGCCCGTTGAGCAGCGCGCTGGTGGACAGGATGATCTCCACGATGTTGCCGAACCTGCGCAGTGTACCGGTATGCAGCCACGAAATCATGACACGTGCTACAACCAACACGGCCCTTCTCTTCAGATGTGCACCGATGGAATACGCCGGTAGAGTGCCATGAAGCCCTAGCACCGCGCTCCAGCCAGCCGAGCTGAGCCCAACTTGGGTGGTATATTTGTCGTGGTGTCCAGGAATGCAAGGATGGGCGCGGGTTGTCGCTCTTTGAAGGCCCACTCACGTGGCGTTGATGAGGCCGCCGATGATGGAGCCGTAGCGCAGCGCCAGGTCCTCCGTCACGTCGCCCAGCACCAGCGCCAGCGGGATGAGGGACACGAAGTTCTGCACGAGCGGGAGCACAGGACGGCTCAAAGTACCCTTTCTTTGCTGCGTGGCCATGGGCCGTGCAGCGCTGTTCGCAGGCTTGGTAGGCCGCAGGGTGGGCTCACATGCCAGGGTAGATCTGATAGAGGTGGTGGCCACGCCAAATAGTGAACCAGTACCAGTAGAGCGCCGGGTGACTCACCAGGGAGAAGACCCATATGGCGCTCCATTTCAGGATGCCGGCCGCCAGCCCCACGGGCGTTACGAACAGCAGCAGGCACGGCCAGCTTAACAGGATCTCCTGTTGCGCCACAGGCGGACCAAGGTAGGCGGAGGGACGTGTAACGCCGAATTATATTGCTAGGCGGAAAGGCAACAGGGCTGAGGCAGGCGTGGGCTGGGATCGCAACCGGGCGCCCACCTTGAGGGCCTTGAGGTCGCTGCGCCACCACCGGTGCGGGTGGCGCTTCATCGTCATGGAGCGGGCGCGAGAGAAGGCCTGCCGGCGGTCAGCTGCCTCGCCAGTGGCAGCGGCGTTGGCGCCATCGTACGAGTCGCGGATGCTGGTGCCCACGTAGGGCCCCGGCCGGTCGGGGGCGAGCAGGGCCTCGGTGTCTGAGAGGGGAGGCGGGAGGGGAGACGGACAGCATCGCGGGGAGGGGTGCGTGTGAAATGCGAGGAACCGTGTGAGGCGTCAGAGAGTCACAGGTACGCTGGTGCCACGGAGAGGGGTGTGTACTGGTACGCCGTACAGCAAGCGATGTACGGGGCGAGCAGGGCCTCGGTGTCTGGGCGGGCAGACGGGAGGGGAGACAGAAGGCCCCACGGAGGGGGTTACGGCGTGGTGTGCCGAAGAGCAAGCGATGTCCGGGGGCGAGCAGGGCCTACAGGGCCTGGGTGGGCGAGCAGAGCAGTACGCGTACCCACCCTGACACCCGTATACGGTATACGGGTGTAAGGGTGGGAGGGGCGATAAGAGAGCACCACAGGGCGGGAAGCGCACGGGCTTGCAACAGGCCAAGCAGTGCACACCCAGGCGAATGGATCACTATTTGCGTGGCTTGTGACAATACCCTTCAAGGAGTCTGCCTCGCGGCATTCTGCGTAGTTGGAAGGGTTCTTCGGGAGGGCACGTGGCCCGCTTTTTTCCCCGTTCGAGGGAGCCACCTCCTTTGCAACCCGTAATGCATGTTTTTATCACATCATCTTTTGAGTATTTTCCAGTTGTGCGCAGCAGTTTCATGCTGATCAACTGCTACACTGCGGGTCACACAGGCTCTTTCGTGCCTGTAAAGCACAGACGCTCCCATGCATATCCTGCAGCATCCTACCTCCTTGCTCTTCTTGTTGCTCCTGCCTCTTCTGCGCCAGCATCCGCATCCGGCTCGCTGCCCGGATGACAGTGAAGGCGCTCGACCTCGACTGCATTCTTTGTGTCGGAGACTAATCGAGTGTGGTTCCTAGGTGTTACTTTATTGCGCGACTATTGCAAGTGCGTACAAGGTCCGCGTGTCGAGGTAGAGCCACGCGCCAGTCAAAGTCTAGCCTTGTCACGCCTTGACGCTACATGCATGACACTATACTGACACTATATCATACTGCGACTTGACGTCGAGGGCGCATGCGTCTTAGTCGTTCCGGCAAGCCGGCACGCAGTGCGCGTCCGTACAAGCACCCTAACGCTCCGGCTATTACCTCCGGTGTAAGGAATGTTTAAAAATACCTAAGGCAACCATATGCTATAGCTACCGACTTGGACTTCAACTAAGCCTGGCTTCGTGCCTGGCTTTTGAGCTCGGTCAGGCAGCAAGGGTCAGGCGGGACTGCCCATACCCGCCTGCATGCATCCCCTTCTCCTACCACTTGGTTACATGTGTGACACACAAAAGCCTTGATAGGCAAGACCACGGGCAGCCACACGCCAGCAAGCAATGCAGTACAAGAAGCCTCGCACACAGGCGCACAAGAGGGCCTCCCCTGCGGGTACTTGCAGAAACGTCCCCGGAAGTCTTACCAACCCTCAGCTGGCACCTGGCAAACAACCCACGTACCCACCTTCCACACTGTCGACAGAAACCTGAGTCGTGGTCCTCACCCATACCACCAGCCCAAACTGCTGGCGCAGGCACGTCTCCCGTCCAAAAGTTGCACAGCAAAAGCAGTGGCACCTGCGCCTGGCACCTTGCCTCTCGTGTCTATGCTTCGGGGAGCCCCAAAAACGCCGGAAAGGCGTACTGCACCGTGAACAGAGTGGTAACCCTGGTTACCAGGGGAGCTCCCCTGGTGGTAACATCGTACAGCACAGAGAGGGTGCATTGGGAGTGGCCAGCATCCTCTGTGACTCCCAACTGTGCAAGCAACCACACAAACATATACGAAATGCGTGTGCAGACGCGCCTGTGCCTTGCTAGTTCACGGCGGCAAACCAGGTGAGCCACCCTGCCCTGTGGCAAACATATACACGCATCAACACGATGCCATGGCGAAACATCAAAAGGCAAACTGAATTATACGTCATAAGCATTGACAAACAAACCAGGGTCCACCCGTACATCACACGCCAGGGGCTACATGGGACGACATGGGAATTGGGGAGGCGGGCCCCAAGAACCACGACACCAACAACAGAGTATTGGGGTAGTGCGTTTCCGGGTAAAACTGCCAGCTAGCAACCGCGGCACCAACCCGCACGGCTGCATCGACCGCGCTGATCTCCTTGGAACGCTCACGCACGTGTTGCTGCATCGCATCGCATAGCGGAGCGGAGACTGGTCTGGAGCCACACCACCAGGACGCGGCGACCAAAGCCTACCTCCGGGTGACCCTGCCCCCGGGGCCCCGGACAATGGTGTCCTCGTCGGGTTGGTGGTCGTGGTGGTCCTGCAGCGCCACGTACTCGGGCTTGGCGGCCTGCGCGGACGAAGGAAGCACAAGGGAGGTGTTGCACCAGGCGCACGTGTGTTCATGAGGAACCCGGTCCAGCTAGGAAACCCCTCCGCCAGCCTGGCCTTGAGTAACAGCCGTACGTGCTCAGGCACGTGGTACAAATGGCGTTCCGTTCGCACGGGGGCGCCATGGGCAGCTGTGCAGTAAGATGGTCATGCTACCAGACCGTGGGTGTTGGGCTGCAACTGCAAGTTCTGCATGCATGCGGCTCAACTCCGAGGCAGCTGACGCCTCCCCTAGTTCTGTAGTCTGTACCCTGTTTCCCTCAATGTGCCTACCTGCATGCATTTGTGCATGTTGAGCTCCATTTGCAGGTAGCCGGTGTAGAAGACAGGCATGATCTGGAGGTGGGGGGACCACCAGCCGCTACCTTCAGTTCCCCACGCCAGTCACAGTACAAGAGCAATTAGATGCATGACTGCAACATGTAACACAGCGCGTTCAGCACAAGAGTGATGAGGTGCACGATGACATGGTGTGTGGCCTTGGCGTACGGACCCACCGTCAGGGCTGTGCGCGCGCTTGCGCTGAAGGTGCTCCTGAAGAAGGGCGAGTGCTTCATGGCCAGGAGGTATAGTCCCCCCGACACCACGCTAGCCATGACGCCGGCCTTGAACCCAGAGAACAGGGACTGCTCTGCAGGCATGACGGCGCATGCATCATGGGCGCAACGCGGTTGGGCTGGCCGCAGCTAGTGCACGTCCGCCGTGTGCGAAGGTGCCAGGGTGTTGCGCTAACCGTTGCGCCTTGGCAGCTAGAATGGGCTGTACAAATGCGGCTGCATGACGCTGCATGCATGATCCTCTACTGAAATTATGTAGCCTGTCCATCCAACAGGCAAGCCCTGCTGTTCAGCGACCAGCTGGTACACATGCACCTCAGAGTGGGCCCGTAGCATCCGTTGAGCCCGTGCTGCCGGCGCAGCTCTCGACCTTTACTGACCCGCGCCCACCCTTGCACGGCAAGGAACCATCAACGTACCTAGACATGTTTTCCCAAGCTCTGAGTTTGGGTCCATCCCCTGCCAGTCACCGCTCGGCCTCCGCGTATGCTAGGGTGTGCGCGGGGGGAGAGGGTCCGCACGTGCGCCGCGGATGGGAGGGCTTACGACTGTTGCCCAAAACACGCCAGGAAATAGGCGGCCGTGATCAGTTACGTAGTGCTGGCGCTATATTGGCATTGCCAGGCTGCGCTGGGTGAGGCGAACGCGTATGTGTAAGAGTCACTGATGATGTCAGCAGTTGTTCCTGCTCAGGTTGCCCTTGGCGCACGACAAGCTCCCTAGTATGAGGCGGTTCACTTTTACTGTATGTGTATGTAACTTCGTCATGCACCGTTGCCTTATGTCGAGAGTCCCGTAGCGAATGGCCATTGGCGCATGGGGGAGGCGGGGAGTGTACTCAGGTCTGGGACTTGTAGCCAGCTAGGATCTTTTCACTGAAGTCGTTTCTATATACAGCAGTATGTAACTTGTGCTGTACCGCTTGCACTCGTTGCCGTTCGCGGACCGTTGCGTATTGGCCGCTCTCACCGCTAACGCGGTTACTTGCGCCGCGCGATCTTCTCATAAACATAATGGGCACAACGCGCTTCGATTTTGGGAGCGTTCGCGCGATCTAGCAGACTGTCGACCAGCTTGCACCCGCCGAACGCGCCCTGGGCACGAAAGGATGTTCGCAGCAACCGAATCGCTAAATGTAAGCTGATAGGTTGGCTTGAAAAGCAGCTTGCTCTGTTACTCGGCGCGACCCAAATCCGCCGCGCGCGAGGCGCTGGCTGTGCCACACCACGGGTCACCCTGCCTGCCACTGTACCAACTCACCCTTGCAGATACGGACCTCCAGTAGATGCGGCGCGTGCGGAGCAGCGGTGCAGCCGGCACTTCCCAGCCCATGTGCACAACACGCGCATGCACGGCTGGGCACAGCTGGGAGACATAGGCCGGACCACCGGGGGTGGCCTGGTTGTGCACAGGCGACCACACTGCCAGTCAGCTTACCCACGCAGCCCTCAGCTGTCAGCAGTGCCAGCAGCACAGATAGGGGCGCCTCAACAAGTGGGCGGGGGATAGGCAGCAGCTACCGGGGATCCGAGCCGGCTCTCCGGCCCCGTCGCTTCAGTGCACCGGAGTTGGCACGCGCCATCCGCTCCACCTTGACCTTGGCGGTAAGTACACGGCACGGCCCCTGCTCCCTTCCCATGGCTTTCCTGTCCATCCAAGACCTTGCCCTGCTGTCGTCAGCATCCGGCTTTGCTATTTAATGTCCTCCAACGCAAATCCTGCCGTTCTTTCACGCATATAGGAGCTCGCCAGCCTGGTGGCACAGCAGTCGTCCTCTTTTGATAATGCGCACATCAGCATAGCCATGGCCCACATGGCCCTCTTGGTCGGCAAGCAGCAGCAGCAGCAGCAACAGCAGCAGCAGCGGGACCAGGCTGCCTCGCGGGCCGCGGCCCACACCGGCAGCGCAGCCGGGTCATCCCCACGGGCACTGGCGGCCTCCTCCTCCCAGGACTGGATGGACAACGACGGGATCCAGCCTCTGATGCTGGGAGACATTGGCGATGACGATGACGCCGGCCCGTCTCCCAGCACCTCAGGGACCAACGGGTCTGCGAAGCCCGCCGCAAACGGCTTCCTGTCCTCCAGCATCGCGGCAAATGGCAGCAATGGCAGCAGCAGCAGCAATGGCAGTAGCGGCAAGGGCAACGGTGTGGCGCTTGCGTCCCTCGAGGCGGCAGAGGAGGAGGCGGCGTCGCTGCTGCTGGACACGTCAACTTCAGAGTCGATCCTGCTGACGCGTTGCCCCGACCCCAACACGGATTCGGACATGCTGCTCTTAGCGGACAGCGGGCAGGGGACAAACGGCACGTCCAGCGGCTTTACGGCCCAAGCGCAGCAGCAGGCGGGCCGAAACGGTGCATCGCAGGGCCCGGCGGCGGGGGCGGCGCAGGGGCCGCCCGCGGTGCAGCCAGGGGCTGGAGCGCCGGCGCCGAGTAGGGTGAACCCGCCCGCGGCGTCCTCGTCGTCGTTGGCGGCAGGCGGGGTGTTGCGGGTGGTCCTGCCGCTGGTGTTTGCGCGGCTTGATCAGCTGGGCGGCTCGGACCTGGCGTGCGTGCTGTCGGCGCTGGGCGCGCTGCGGTACGGCGACCGGGTGGTGTCGGACAGCCTGCTGCAGGCGACGGCGCCCAAGCTGTACGACTGCAAGCCGCAGGTGGGCAGGGGGTGCAGCGGCTGTGGGTTGTGGGTTGGGGCTGAATAATGCCAGCTGCACTGCTGCCTTGTGCCTGGCCTGAGCGGCGACGCTCCGCGGGTCAGCAACTTACTGGCTGCATTCCGTTGGGACCATGGCAGTGATGCATTCGTCCCTCACTCGTCGGCCGCTGAAACGATCAGTACTTGCTGTTCCCTTCAGTTTGAAGTAAAGAAAGGTGCAATACCATTAGCAATACTTGTTTACTGTTCGCCCTGCCGCCCAGGACCTGGCCAACATCATGTGCGCCGCGGCGCTGATGGGCGTGCCCACCGACATCTACTTCAGGACCGCCTTCTACGCAGCAGTCAAGACGCAGGTGAGCTCCGGGGCGCAACGTTATTCAGTTCTCAAGCTCATTTATCAGTAGTTTCACCGAACTGCGGCAGTTGAACACTAGCCAGTCACTGTACAACCTGCGCACATCAGACAACCATGGCCTACGGGTGGTGAACAGCTTGGTGGGTCCAAAGTGCAGCCCTCCTGCAACTCATACTGCTGCTGACGCCCCTGCCGAATCCCCTTGCTGCGGTCCGTCTCATCAGGCCAAGCGCTTCGGCCCCCGCGAGCTGGCCCTGACGCTGTGGGCGTACGGCGCTGGCGGCACGGACGTGGCGGCGGACGCCGTGGCTGTGCTGCTGGAGGCGTGCAGGGGGCCGCGAGGGCTGACGGCCATGGGGCCGGGGCAACTGGCCAAGGTGGCGCAGGGCCTGGCGGCGCTACGGTACAGGTGCGGCGGCCGTAGGGGGTGGTACCTGTACCATGGTCCGATGAAAACAAAGGGAAGGCCACGTCAAAGTGGGGTCGTTGCCATGTGCTACATAAACTCATGGAGCGGTGTTTCTTACATGCTCTGTGTGTTGGCTCCTGTCCCCCGTTACCCCCAGGCCACCCAACGACTGGGTGGACGCCTTCGGCGACGTGCTGCGGCCCGCGCTGCGCCGCATGTCTCAGACGGAGCTGTGCGCTCTGCTGCAGGCGCTGGCCAGCCTGCAGGTGGGGGCATGGCCTTGCAGCATCACCGTGCTAACCAACAACACCTGCTTACTTGCACTGTTCCTACCAGCGACTTCTCCCACTGATGGGTGTCCTCTGCACGTGCTCACCTATGTCCTACGCTGACCGCCAATGCTTGCAGCTCAACATCCTTCCCTCAGCGCTCAACACATCCCTTCCCCGCGTGTTGGCCCCTGCAGCTCGCCCTGGACGAGCGCACCCGCGCCGCCGTGCTGCTGCACACCCTCTCCTCCCCCGACGTCCTCCCCTCCATGCCCCCGACCCAGCTGGCGCTCGCGATCTGGTCCCTCGGCCGCCTCTCCTCCGCCCCTTCCGCCGCCCCCGCCGCCCCCGCTTCACCCTCCGGCCCCCGGCCCCCGGTCCCCCGCGCCGCCGCTCCCGTGCCCCCTCCCGCGCTGCTGCTGGACCTGGACACGTCCGGCCGCGTGCTGGACCTCACCTACGCCACCATGGGCGCCTTCAGCGCGGGCGAGCTGCAGCTGCTGCTGGAGGGCCTCACGCGCCTGGCGCTGCAGCCGCCGCTGGAGTGGATGCAGCGGCTGGTGGAGGCGCTGAGGCCGCAGCTGGCGGGACTGCAGGTGCGGCGGGGCGCGAGGGCCTCGGGGCAACCCAGGTGTTCCCCGTCTTTTTGTTTGGAGTACGCCGTTATTTAAGTGACCGCACATGAGCTCGTTGGCGCACATGGAGCGCACAGCTGTAATGTGCGTTTCACAACTTTCTAGACGGTGTTTGAAGCTCCTGGCTTGGCGACTCGGAAGCTGACTCTCTTTCGTGTCCATGTCCTGCCCCTGTCGGCCACCCCAGGCGCGCCAGCTGGCCGGCATCCTGGGCAGCCTGGCGGCGCAGCAGTACCGCCCCTCGCCCGAGGTGCAGGAGGTGGTGCTGGCCGCCACGCAGGCAAACATGAAGCAGGTGGGCCGCCTGGGTGGGGCAGCCGGGTACTGCTATAGGTGCTCTGCAGCAGGAAGACAGAGTTGCACTCCTTCGCCTCTTCTAGCACCACCACGGGGTAGAAAGCAAACATGCTCACGGCAGAAGGCACTGCAACTCAAGCGGTTGCTTGTGCTTCTCGCGATGCGGCACACTGCGGCTACTGCCAGTAACCGCCCCATGCCCTCGCGGCCTAGTTGCGTTCAGCTACGCTCCAATGCTTGCGTTGTCATACCCATCACTGCATCCTGCTACACTGCAGCTGTTGGCCGACACCACGGCCACCGCGGCGCTGGTGACGGCGCTGCGCCGCCTCAGCATCGAGCCGCCGCCGTCGTGGGTGGCTGCGCTGCTGGACGCCTCGCGCAGCGCCATCAACACGCGCGCCAGCGACCTGCACCTGGCCAACCTGGCGGCCAGCCTGGCGGCGTGGGGCGTCAAGCCGGACGGCCGATGGACGGCGCGACTGTTCTGGAGGAGCCAGAACCTCATCCTCGAGGTGGGACACTTATTGCTGCAAGAGTGTCAGGGCATGTGGGTATCTTGCTAGTGTTGCGGGTTGCCGATGCTCCATAACACTGCCTCTTGCACTCTTGCACTCAATCTCTCTGTGGCACCGTCACGACACCGTCGCTCCCACACAACCCCGTTGACGGCGTCCTGGTCGCTATGGTGTTGTTGTGACGTCGATGCCTCACAGGCTTGGTACTGTACCCCTGGTGTCCACCCCGCAGGGCCGCATGTCTCCACGCGCCCTGGTCGCCCTGCTCCAGGTATGGACCAGTACAGTGTGCCTGCAAGCGCTGTCGGGCACCATCCTGTCGTTGCAAGAACCCTGGCAGTGTTCGCTACTTCAGCCTCGTCAAGCCTTTTCGTGCTTGGCCTCTTTTGTTATACGGCCTGCCAATGCTTCTCAAGCAACAGTTTGTGCTATCCACCAGTCGTGCCTTGAGCATGTTCCCACCACCGCCGCACCCGCAGGCCATGGTGGAGCTGGGCGTGCGGCCCAACCCCAGGTGGACGCGCCTGTGCCTCCGCGCCGCCGCCGCGCAGTCGTCCTCACCGTACTTCGAGGCGCACCACTACGGCACCCTCATGGCCTCGCTGCACGCGCTGCGCATTCGGCCGCAGCAGGTGCGTGCGTGATTGCTGTGGGCGCGGGTCCGCGTTGGTGCGCCTGCACTGCACCCGCAATGGTGGCGGCATCACTCGTACGACATCGCACACGGCCGGGAGCGTCGGCACTAGACGCAGCGCAACGGCTGCACTGCACGGTGCTGCCAAGGGCACCAAGGGATCTGAACGTGTGTGCCAAGGGCACCAAGGGCACCAAGGGACCTACTCGTGGGAGCTACAGTCCGTCAGAGTGTTGGAGGCTGTTTTCAACACCGCCCCGTCCGTGTACAGTGCCCGTTGTCAAAGCTCCTGTGCCTCCCCCGCGCCCTTCACAGGAGTGGCTGATGCGCATGCTGCTCAGCACGTACCGCTGCTGGACCTCGCTGGGCGTCACGCAGTGGTGCAGCCTGCTGCCCGCGCTGGTGCTGCTGGAGGTAAGCGGGGACGGGGGCGTCTGCACAAAGCTTCCCACAGGGGGGAATTGAGGCGCCGGTGTAGAGCTCATGGGAGGAGTTCCACCAATGAGCCATGTACCCCTGCATGCATAGCTCGGTGTTCAGCAAAGGTCACAATCACGCTTGCACCCTCGACGACGTGGATGCCGCAACACCACAATACATCACTCAGTCCCTGCATGGTATGCACACGGCAACCTGACATCGTTTGGACATCGAAATGGCATGGGTGCTGCACCGAAATCTGTTCCAGGCACCGCCGACACCTTCACACGATCCTCCCCCGGCCCCCCAGGCGCGCCCCCCTCGCGAGTGGCTGCGGCGCCTGGAGGCCAGCACCGGCCCCCGCCTGGCCGACTGCAGCGCCCTGCAGCTCCTCACGCTGCTGGTGTCGCTCACGCAGCTGCACGCGCTGCAGCAGCAGGGCGCGCCGGCGCCGCTGGCCTCGCCGCTCAAGCTGCCGCCCGCTGCGGGGCCCGCGGGGGCCGCGGCCGCCGCGGGCCCCACAGCGGCTTCCGCCGGCCCCTCCGCGCGCCCCGGGTCCGAGTGGCTGGCGGCGTGGTGGGCCGCCAGCACGCGGCAGCTGCAGCGGGTGCGCTACGCGCCCAGCGAGCTGGCGCTCACGGCGGACTGGCTGGCGAGCCTTGGGCTGCGGCCCACCGCGGAGTGGATGCAGGTGGGCTGCTGCTTCCGCATCCAACTGGCAAACAGTGTGGTGATCTTCCTACGGCGCGGTATTTTTTCGTAGTGTGCACAGGATTGTGTTTGTAACGGATTGTCTGGTTCTATTTTTGATGTGCCCCAGGCCTGCGCTGACGTGGCGTCCCGCTACTCCAAGGTGCTGTCGGCAGACGACCAGCAGCAGCTGGCAGCAGCCATCACGCCGCTGATCACAGGGGAGATCCCTGTGCGCAGGAACCTGCCGCAACAGCCGCAGCAGCAGAAGCAGCAGGAGAAGAAGAAGCAGGAGCAGAAGAAGCGGAAGTGGAAGCAGAAACGGCGGCAGCAGCAGCAGACTGGAGAGGGATCAACCGCGGCCGCAGCACCAAAACCAACAGCGTAAGGAGGCACTGTAACAACGTCAGGTGTGGTCGTCGGTAGGGTGTAAGGGTGCACTGTTACGAGGATTTAGTAGTGGCCGTCGGCCGGTGTGTTGCTGCTTCATACCTGGCGCGGACATGCGGCAGCGTCAAGGGGCCTCGATTACCGTGCATGAGCAGGAGTGGTGTGGCTGGCATGCGTGTGCACAGCCAACTCTGTGGGTAAGATTGACTGGCGGCAAGAACGCGTCTTACGGAGTAAAAGCGATAGGCAGGAGATTGTTGCATACAGCATCAACCTTTGAGTGCGCTGTGGACGGGAGGTGCTGCCTTTGAAGCCTGTGAAGGACGCGCGGGTGGAGGGGACAAGGAGCCGAAGGCCGAGCATGGTGTTTGCTTGCGTAGACGGGCTCGGTGTGGCATTGTGGCCGGTCGAGCCCTAAAGTCCCCCATGGCATGGCGCAAGCGAGTTTGCAGGGTGCGGATGATCAGAGCTTCATTCCTGGTACGCGGGGGTAGGTTACCCCCTGTACGCTGTGGTAGGTGGGGTGGTGAGTCGGGTAGTTGGGTGGTCTGGTGACAATGCTAGTGAGACCTGGATCTAGCTCTTAACACTGTATTGTTTCGCAGCCCTTGGCAACGTTCCTTTTTTGGCGCTCCGTTCTCCGGGATAGGGTAAGCTTTGCAATCCTGGCATGTGGGGGTACGTTGGCCCCTGTACGCTGTGGTACGTTGCATGGTGAGTTAAGCCGGGGGGTCGGGTGTTCCGGTGGCGTTGCTTGTGGAACTTGAGCCCAGCGCTCAAGCTGCGTCGTTTTCAGTCAGTGCACGGCTGCACGCGCAACAAAAGGCTGCGTTCTTCGGGATGTGTGGTCGCTACTTTGTGGCTTGATGCAGCTACACGACAAGCTGAGAGGCAACTTCATGTAACCCAAGGCAGAGCAAAGAACACGTGGTCAAGTTTGCTGCGGCTCGTTGTTTAGCAAGTCCAGATGTCTAAGCCAATCAGTCAGTGGTGTCGCCCTCCTGTCCAGGATGCAGGAGCGACCCTGCCGCCATAGCACTCCCGCAACAGCCACAACACAGCTCCTGCCATGCACACCGCCATCCAATCATCAATTCATCATGCCAAGAAGGCGCTCAAACCAGCTTCCCTGGCTTCCGCTTCCCTAAACGTGCTAGCCCTCGCTGCACGGTCCGCCCCCACAGCCCAGGCCTCGCGGAAGCCCTCTGGGTCAACGTGCCCCTACGCCGCCTGCGCCGGCCCCGGGTTGACCCGCGCCGAGCCGCCCACCACCTCCTCCATGGCCTCGAACCAGGGCCGCAGCTGCGAGTGCGCCATGAGGTCCCGGAAGGCGCTGGTGGTGCGCACCGCGCGCACCACGCCGAACGCCGCCAGGTCCGCCAGGTTGGGCGCCTCGCCGCCCGCGAAGCGCCGCCCCCGCAGCCCGTGCTCCACAAAGTCGTTGACCGTGTCGTACAGCGCCTGCCGCAGGTCGCCGTCGATGCCGTACTTGGCCGGCATGCGCTTGCCCACCTGCCAAAGAGGGGTTGGAGTAGCGTGAAATTCATTAATGTAGGCCGCGCCAAACTATGACTGGCCATTACTCATTATTGCTCCATCGGGGGCCCTGCTGTCCCGGTGGGCCTTTATGAGCCATGTGTTTCGTGGCCTCCATGACAATGATTGATTCACCCGCGGGCACCGTCACGCCCACCTGCCACATCATGAGCGCCCCCGCCCAGCGGGCCGCCTCGCGCGTGCCCCAGCTCCACCCCGTCTGGTCGGTGATGTACTTGAACGTCTCCTTGGCCTCGCTGCGGACCAAAGAATGCGCAGGTCAGGTTGGTACGGTTGGACTAGGTGGTGCAACGCAATGGCCGGTATCAGGCCGTATTGGATAAGCAACGGGTTTCGCATGCCAGCAACACCGTTACGTCATGCTGTCGCTCTTGTAACCCACAGCTGCACCCTCCCGCCCCGTTGGGCTCGTGGTGGATATCAGGCCTTGAGATCAAAGATGAGAGGGTTTATGCCAGCAATCCAGCAACGCGAAGTCAAGTTGTATTCTTGCACTCTTGTAACCCTCACGTCCACCATCCTGGCCCGTTGGCCTTGTCCCCTGTTGCAGTGTTGCCCAAGCCCACAAGCGCACCGGCGATCGGACCCTGCGCGCTGCCGGCCCACAGCCGTCCGACACCAAACCCTCGCACCGCTGCCCCCGCCCCGCGCCCCACTCACTCCCAGTTGCGGTAGATGTTGGCGGTCAGCACCTTGACCAGCTTCTCGTCCACCCACTTGCGCCACCGCACCTCGTGCTCCAGGTCCGCCGCCGACATGCCCCCCGCCTTCGACCCCGCCTTTGCTCCCGCCACCGCAGCTGCCTCCTTCGGCGCCTCCGCAGCCCCGCCCTCGCTGCCCTTGCTGCCACCGAAGAGAGACCAGCTGGACTTCTTGGCGGGGGGTGCTGCCGGAGCAGGGGCCGCCGCCGCCGCCGCCGGGGCGGCGGGGGAGGGGGCTGCGAGCGCGGGGCGCGCCGCCGCCACGTCCGTGGCCAGTCTGCTCATGATGGCGCTGCTGTCCACCACCACCTCGTCGTCCAGCTTGACCACCGGCACCTTCTTGTAGCTGCTGCTCCAGCGCAGCTCGCCTTTGGTAAGCGGGTTGACTTCGATGACCGTGTACGGCAGCTGCGTACGGCGGGCAGGGCGAGTGGGAGAAGCCATGTAGAGATAACGGCGCAGGTGCAGGGATTGTTGAGCACTGTCTGCTAAACGTTAGGTACGAAGTTGCCAAGCCGAGGACACAGCTAGGGCCAAGGGACGGAGCCGCACGTGGCCGAAGGCCAGCGTCATTCGCTTCGGCCAGCGAATGACACAGAGCCAGCCGAGCCAGGGTGTGCATGCGTGGAGGCAAAAGCACGCCTTGCGGCTGTGACGTCTTGCGGCTGTGTAAAATGGAGTGCGTACCTTGTAGTAGTCGAGGAAGGCCCTGACCTTGCAGCAGTACGGGCACACCTCGTACTGGTACAGCGTGATGCGGGAGGGTAGTGGCCTGGCCTCATCGGGCCTCTGATATGGGTCGGACCTGGCCTGCACAGTTGCGGCAGCGCAGGCCACGTGAATGCAGCTGCGCGCCTGTCGTCCTTGGCACACTGCTCGTCTTGCCCACCTCGACTGGTGCAGGCGCGTCGGCAGACGCGGCAGGGCTGAGGCCCGCAGAACCTGTTACTAGCCCCACGAACGCCGCGGTGCCCGCAAGTAGCGATGATGTGCTCCGGCTTTCGCTTGACGTCGACTGTTGTGCGAATAGCCTGCACACAGGCCGCAGAGCGCTGTGTCGGCAATCATCACTGCGCAACACCCGCAACTACACGAAAGCAAATAGAAGCCTACCCAGTCGTGAGTAACCGTGCAGCAGCAAACGGTTGCGGTGGCGTTTGCAATGCTCTTGAATACAGAAGCTGGGCCCCAAGGGCCCCGCTTCGTAGGGCGGACGCCGCTGAGGCCATCCTATTGCACCTCAGTTATAATCCTCAAGAAGATGCGTGGTAAGTGTGCTGTGGGAGGTGCTGGTGATCACGGCCACTGCGGAACATCAGCATTACTCCCATCATACGGTCGCCAGCTGCTGCCGCACAGACACACCACCCAATCCTTATTCCTTGCCTTGGTATTACATTGTAGCGTTACAATAACCGCCGTCCCCTTTTGAACAGAGCAACTACCACAACCACAGCCACAGCCAGGCTGGCCAGAGTTCCCTCGGCAGTTTTAGCACGATTCTATCTAGTTGCTTTCAGTCTTACCATATCGCTCGCCACAGGGTTAACGTCCTTCGCTTACGACAGTGACTGTCTCGTTAAGCGTTCTAGCTTGTGGCAACGCCCCTTGCCCCCACATAGATGGGGTAGGATACTCTGATAGGTCATTGTTGAAACTGCAAGTGCGGCATAGACCATGGGGTCCACTTGTCCCGGGCACGCTCAGCGGGCACGCTCCACCGACCGGAAGCGTTAGAGCTCTTGATGGCCGCACGCACCCCCGTCTGAAGGAACAGTAAAGTTCATCTGTACAGTGTTTGGGGCGAACTGAGTCATGGCGTCAGCTACCGCTGGGACAACACGGGCATGCCGGACCTCCTCAACCAGGCTGGAGGATGTTGACATAGATCCAGGTACGCGGATCGGCGCGAATCCACTCCATGTACATGGAAGGGGGACCATTGCTCCCGTTGGCCAACCTCCTCAGCAGTGTGTGTTGGCCAACCTTCTTAGCACACCCAGCGGCGTGTGTCGTGTGGCGTGCGTCGTAGGCTGGTACCCCGGCCAGCCGGAGCTTGAGGACGAGAGCGGCACTGAGGGCGTGGCGGCAGCCGACAACAGCAGCATCAGCCCAGGTAGCAGCGTTCCACTGCCTGGCGTAACCAGCAGCCAGTCAAATGCCGCCCTTGGGAGCGAAGGAGCGGTCGACGGGTTGGGTCCAGCACCTGGGCCGGAGGCAGCTCCACGCTCAGACGGGACGCACAAGCACAGGGCCACGACCAGCGTGCCTTCTGTGCTGACCAAGCTGCAGAAGTGGGGAGACTACGCCTCAGTCGGTTGTCAGGTCGTACCCACACGCTTCATCCCCATGAAGGCAAGTGGCACAATTGGGGTGGTGCATGGGCTCCATTGAGGTGTACAGGTGCCGGGGTTTGAACTGCTTTGGTGCCAGTGTTGACCCTGCGGTGGTGAGCACTTTGGGCGGCGCGATATTGGCCGGCGCCCGATGCTAGTAACCTCCCTTGCTACTTGTACGCGGTGGGCTTGCGGGGGCATCCCCAGCACAATTGCACCTCCCTCCACTTACTACCGGTCAACTAAATACTTTCGCACACCACACCACGCCGCGTTGGCCCCGCAGACCCCCCTGAGCGAGGATCTGCTGGCCAGCTGGTCGCTGCCCAGCGCCCCGCGCCACCGCCTGACGGTGGGCGAGCTGATGGCGCAGCAGGCGGCGCTGGGGCGGCGCGTGGGGCTGCTGCTGGACCTGTCCAACCACGACTGCCTGTACGAGCAGGACATCCCGCCGGACGTGCAGTACACACACGTGCAGGTGAGCCGCGACATAGTAGCCAATCGATACTACGCTGGACAGGGGTCGGCTGCGCTGATTCCAGGGCGTGGAGGTGTTGCGGCCAGAGTGGGTAGGAACGCCCTTTCAATGACGTGTAGGACTTCGCATCGTTCATCTCCATACTGGCCAGTCTAAAACGGAAGCCGTGCCGTTTTAGGGCGGAACTTGGTCTTGCAGGAGGTGTGGACGTGTCCGCCTTGGACTCCAGCGACAGGGCAAGCAGAGCTCGTGCGACTCATCTCCATACGTGTCCTGCCCCGCAGCTGGTGGCCAAGGAGCTGCCGCCGCGCGAGTTCGTGCAGGAGGTGTTGGCGGTTGCGCACGCGTTCTGGGCGGAGCGGCCGAACGACTACATCGCCATACACTGCGCCTACGGTACGGCACCGCGTAGCTGCCTTTAAAAGCCTTCGTGCCGGGGCCGGTCCGCATGCCTATCGGGATGCGTTCGCCCTGCGTGCTGAAGACGTGTCGTACGATTGCGCGCAGGCTTCAACCGCACCGGGTTCGTGGTGTGCTGCTACCTGATCGAAGTGTGCGGCCTGAGCGTTGAGGAGGCGCTGACCTCCTTCGCCTCCTCGCGGCCCCCCGGGGTCAAGCACGAGGCGTTCCGCGCCGAGCTGCACCGCCGCTACGGCAACCACCAGGGGCACGGGCTGGGGCTATTCCTGTCGCCGCCGGACGACAACTCCAGCATCGGCTGCAGCCCCAGCTGCCGCAGCACGGAGCTGAAGGACCTGCTGGCGGCGGGGGTGGGGGCCAGCCCCGGCTGGAGCCCGTACGGCGTCGGCGGGGCGGTTGGGACGTTGGAGGGCGCCCTGTACGGGGCGGCGGCGGGGCGAGCAGGCCTGCACGCCACCCCTCTGGGAACGCGGGCGACCATCTCCATGTCGGGCGTGGGTGCCGTGGCAGGGGTGGGACCAGGGGGCGCCGGGACAGGGTCGGTAGGGTGCAGCGTGACGGGCCACCGGACGGTCAGCTTCACCACCGGGTCAGGCGCGGGGGCAGGCGGCGAGTCCGGCTCGGCGTTCAGGTCCGCGGTGCTGGCCGCGGGGCGGTCCAACAGCGGGGGACTGGGGTTGGCTGCCGCGGGGGACGCGGCCATGGACCGGCAGACCAGCATCAGCCAGTACAGCGAAAATGAGTCCTTGGGTAAGTGACGGCCGGGTGGCGCTGTGGAGGTGGACGCGTTTTGCCTTGCCACTTGGCCTTCTGCTGGAGCATTAGGCCCCCATAGCCATGAGGCATTCGTGTACGTTAGTGCAATGCGCACCTGCATATTGCCTGCATGCCAGTGACGTGTTGTCGGCCAATCCCTGCCTTCCTATCCAGGCGTCGTTGACCGGCAGTTGCTCCAGGCGTTCAGGTGTGTGTTGCTCTCCCACCCAGCCGCTCTGCGTTGCGTGCCCTGTCGCCTGCAGTTCGTCCTGCTCATAGCCGCTAGTTGCCCTTATTTCGCTTGCTTGGTTTGCTTCAAGCCACATGTGCCTTTGCCCGAGGGGCACCACGCGAAAGCCACGACGGGGATTCCGGTTGGCGCCCGCATGCAGGCAGCAGCACGTCTCGCAGTCCCACACGATACCAGAGGAGAGCGGCTCGCAGCATGATAGCCCCATGCGCGGCCAGTCCATCAACTCGGCAAGCGTGTCAGCGGCGGTGCGGAGCGGTTGCTCCAGCAGCGCGCAGGTGGGGATTTGGGTAGCCTTCCAGCTGGGCAGGTAGTGCACAGGCACAGGGTTGGCAACGGCGCCCTCTGGCACGTGCACAGTGTTGAGGGGCACACTGTCTTGATCTGAGCCTGCGCAAGTGTAGCTTACGTCGCTACACTTGCGTGTGGTGACAGTAAGAGCTCGTCTCAACACTAAAGCTACGATTTTTTGCATGCTGGTTTCCTAGCAGGGGCGGTATTCGCGGAAGAGCCTTGACTCGATCGACTGGGCAGCAGCAGCAGCCGAGGAAGGAGGAGACAAGAAGTCCGACACAGCAGCAGCCTCGGAGGCCTTTGAGCTCCTGAAGATTTGAGGTCCGACGCCGCGTCATGGATGGCTTCGTTATGCCACGCAAGCGCGTCGTTAGACTCGGGATACGAGACTGGCGCACATCCCTTGGTACTGTCAACGGTGGTGAAGTAGCGTGTTGCGTGCACTGTCATTTCGTTAACAGCACAACTTTTCTATGCGGATTGCGGAAGGGTGCACCATTTTTGATATTTGCTGTTGGGATTTTGCACCGCATTCACCTGGACGAAGCAGCGACCCCGTCTATGTTGGGGGTAGCATGCGGGTTGGCGTTGCGTTGCATACTGTGGAGGCGAGACGTTTTGAGACGAATGCGGCAGACGGCTGATCGTATGTGCAGGACTAGAGGAGCACCCCTACTGACCACCCAGGTCCCGCGGTCAGGATCCCCTCTGTAGGTGGCTGTAAGATAGGTACGGATGTTTAGTTGCGAGCGGCTGTCGTACTACGCATGTCACAACGGCACGGCTTTTGCTCAGCTTGGCCAGTGTGCATATTAATCTCCTGCGGTGTTGTCAGTCCGTCAGTGTTAGACAGTGCGGGTTCGGAATTGCCTCCTCAAGGCCAACGACCCATGTGCGGGCCAGATGCTCCCGGGCCAGTGATGGTGGTAGGCCCAAAGGACGTGAGGGGGGAAGGCCCTGAGTCGCGTCGGGGGAGTTGTTGCTTGGTGATTCCCCCGTTCAGCTGCCCTGTGCTGTGTGCTTTCTGGGGTGAGAAGTGACGAGGGCCACCTCCTAAACGGTCACAACCGGGGAAAGGTCAGCCAGTTTGTAACTGCACCTGTGTGTACCTTGTGCATTTAAGAGCTTCAGGTATCACGCAATCTTCCAGCCAAGGACTACATGGTGTTAGTGGCCTCCCTGACCGACAGCCTGGTTGTCCCCACATACCCGCACTCAGGGCGCCAAGCAGGTGATGATACTGTAGGTCTGCACACTTGACGCCTTTGTAACTGTACGCGTCATTTGGGCAACGGCAGGTCAGTAGCGGGCCCCTGGCCGGGCATGTGCCTGAGGCCTGACCCAAATGCGGACCCATGTCGCCATGTGTCGTGCACGGCACCTTTTTTTTCAGTATCTTGTGTAGGTACCACGTGCCACGCATGGCACAGGATCTCCAACGCCCCGATTGCCTCTCCATGGAATCGTCGACAGAGGTAGCCTGATTGGGCAGTGCTTAGCATGCAGGAGTGAAGCATCGCTTGGAATCAGCCAGCTTGAGCCTTCCCTGCCCGAGGCCAACGCTGCGCACCAGTGGTAGCTAGCCCACAAGCTAGGCAACCAACTGCCATGTCATGTTTCTGTGCACACTTTTTAGTGGAGCAGCGGCCGTGGTATTCGAGGCTGAAGCGGCCGCACGCGTGGGCTTATAGGTAGAAACGCAGCTGCCGAAAGGGCAACAGCCGAGAGGGGAGGAGCTCTCCCCTGCGATGTGGAGGTAGAGACCTAGAACCGGAGCTATCAACGCCAAGCTGCCTGCAGCTGAGTTGATGTAGCATCCCACTATGCACTATATATGTTGCACTAGGGATCGCGCTCTCGTAGAAGCATTACCCATGTGCTGCATGAAGGGTCTGACGTCAGTCCATCAGTGAGCTCATTTGATTCACCCTGCAAGTTGCACACATTTCACACACATTGTAGTTTGTGTTCTGTACAGAAGCATAGTATCACAGTCACCAAGCAAAACGGCTCGACACGTAACATGCTAGCGGAATCCACTCTCACAGGCCGAGCGCCCGGCCATGGAGTGGCTGGGCGATCACGGCTTGTTCCTGGCATAAACAGGTTGGATATGCAATTTTGCTGATGCTCACGAAAGCTGGCTTGGGATCACCGACAGCAACATTTGTCTTCAGGTGCCCGAACCGGAGGGCTATCACGCCCCTTCATACCCCTTCGGTGTTTGGGGGGCGCTCTGATCCACGTGGATCTGGCGTTGGCCTCGCCAGAGGTGCGTACATGGTAACAGGCGGACTGCAGACGGTCTTCGGCGGCTCGACCGCTGACCCATGCGCCCGTCGCCTCGCAGGTAACGCTGTAAGGTTCCAGCGCGACGGAGTCCCCAGCGCGGTAGCTACTTCTACAACGTTCGTAACTCAGAAAGAGCTGAACCTGCGCAATGGGTCACGCGTAAAGGTAGGGAAGGGTCCCGGCGACGAGCAGTCCTGTCTCCCGGCAATTGTCTGTTACTGACTACTCTGAACTCCGACTGTTGCAGGTATCTGTTGAACAAACAGATACAAATGACCAGATCGTCAGCATCGACACCGACCTTCAGGCCGGTCGGCTTCTGCTGCATTGGGGCGTCGAGGGTGGGAAGGACTACAAGGGCGGATGGCGCCTGCCTGGGCCAGGAGCACGCCCTGAAGGCACGGCCCAGTACAAGGACCGCGCCTTGCAGACGCCCTTCCGGTGCGTCTTCCCCATCGCGGGTGCTGTCAGCGCGCCACAACCCTAGCACTCCAGCTCAAGATGTCTCAGCCGCTTGTTTGCATTACATACCGATCAGACAGTGGTGTCGAGCAGGCTAGCATGTGCATTCCCTGATTGTATGTTGCACCTGTCGGAGCGGCCAGGTGTCACGTTGAGCCCCCACAGCCTGCTGTTCAAGTCACCAAGGAGTGCCATGTCCCGTTGCAACTCATGGTCGCGCAATGCAGGTTCGACACCAACGGGAGGGCCCGTGTGGTCATCAACCTGGACGGGGACGAGGCCTCCGACTACATCAACTTCGTGCTGAAGGTGCGCGCTGGGCAGGGAACCCCAGGACCACCTCGTGCATGCGGGGTGTGGCTGACTTGCGGAGTGTCACAGGCGTACCGGGCACACGATTGTAAAGATTCTTTGGCCCGTGAAGGCCAGCGGACACGACTACTAGCTCTTGGACACGTTGCCGCGGTGCCGGCGCCTCCTGAGCAAGTTGTGTGGCCCCCGGTGACCCTCAGGACGACGCCACCAACACGTGGTACGACAACAACGGCACCAACTTCAAGGTGGAGCTGCGCGCCAACCTGGACGCGGCGGCGGGCCCCAAGCTGGACCAGCTGCCCAAGGACCTGTGCGACAAGTGGGCCTGGGTGCGCTGGGACCAGTCCGGCCGGCCGCAGCGCTCCGACGCCGCCGCGTCCGCCGAGTACGACCGCGGGGTGTCTGAGATGAAGGCCCTGCTGTCCAAGGGGCGCACGCTGGACGAGCTGTGGCGGGTCGCAGAGTGAGTGCACGGGGAAATGGTCGGGTGGCAAAGCGACACTCGCTGCACGGCAGTGGCCTTGCATGGGGGCCTTGCATGTCTCAAAATCATGCTGTGAGGGTAACGAAACAAGTTATCGGAATGGCAGTACAACGGAGGTGTATCAGGCAGACGTACCTGCGATACTGATACTGACTGATGGCACGCAGGGGCAAGTGGAAGTACTCGGACTACCAGCGCAAGGTCATCTTCCCTGAGCTGGGCGACAGCAGCGCGCCCGCCAAGGATGCACCCCCGCCGCCGCCCCCGCAGCAGCAGCAGCAGCAGCAGCAGGCGCAGAAGCCGCCGCAGCAGCAGGCGCAGGCGCCGGCGGCGCTGCCCCCCATTCCGGACGACCTGCTGGGCGTGCAGGCGTACGTACTGTGGGAGCACGCGGGCAAGCCGGACGGGGCGGACTTCTCCGGGGATGCACGCAGGTTGGTGGCGTTCAATGCTTCTGTGTTTCCCGGTGATTAGCCTTGGCACGCCGGCCTCTGGGCCCACGGATGCTGCTTTTGGGGGTGCTCTTTCGCACGTGGGTTTTGCGACAGTACAACAGTGCTATGGCGCACGTGAGTTTCGCACAAGCAGCTCTCCCATACCGCACGTCCGCGTAGGGTCATCAACGAGCAGCTGCAGCAGGGGGCGTCCATCGAGGAGGTGGCCCGCCGCCTCAACTACACGCTGAAGACGCCCGCGGCCACGCCGGCGGCGTCGCGCAGCGGCAGCAGCGTGAGCGGCTCCATGGACCAGCCGGGGCCGGCGCCGCGGAAGGAGGCGGCCCCCGCGCAGGTCGGCAAGCCGCTGGGTGCGCCTAAGCGCAACCCGCTGGAGCTCATCAAGGTGGGGCGGGGCGGGTGACATACTACTGGTGCTTATGGAATTTGTGTATGCATGGCTGAGGGGCGGGCAGTACAAAGCCGTTCAGGGAATGCATGGGCGGGGAGCTCATCAAGGTGGGGCGGACAGCGGGCCACGGGTAGGGTGGTGCAACGTGAGGTGCACGTAAGGGGTGGGCGGTAACGTGGTACAGGAATCATACTGGAGCTCATCAAGGCGGGAAGGGGGAAGGTACCAGCAGCTCACCACTCTGGTGCCCATGGGCAAAGGGGGCGAGGGGTGGGCAGAACCAAGCCTGTTGGAGAATGTTCGGGCGGGGGTGAGCGGCTCCTTACGTCCACCGTAGGGCAGGAGCGTCGGCTGTGCGGTTGAGCCAGGGAACGCGTCACGGGGAGGGCACGTACTAAAGCATGGAAGGGCCCCGGCCAGGGCTATCAATCAGTATATGACGTGCATCATGGGGCACGCTAGCCTTGTGCGCCGCCTGAGTCCAGCGGGCTCGAATCTGTACGCGCTGGCCATACCTGGAACTGGGGCAGGCCGTGACTGCCACATCCGCTTACGCCCGTGCTTGCTCCCCACCACAGCGCAACGCCGGCGACGCGCCCGTGCTGTCCGCCGAGCGGTCGGTGGTGGAGAAGCCGCTGGAGTTCCTGGTGCAGCGCTTCGCGGTGGACCCCAGCACCAAGTGGCGCCGCACGTACCCGCTGGGCAGCAAGGCGGAGCTGCTGGTGGTGGTGCGGCAGGAGGAGGGGGGCGCCACGCGGGTGGACCTGGTCACCGACATCGCCTCGGACGTGGTGCTGCACTGGGGCGTGTGCCCGCCGGGTGAGCAATAAAATTAGGGAGTACGCGTAAAACGTGAGGAAACCGCGGGGGCGCGCTGTTCCTGCATGCAAGTCCACAATTGTGGAGTGATCTGGAGAGGCTTCGGCTGGCAGCTCGGCAAGCTGGTATTTGCGTACGTTCCACGAAAGTGCAGACTGACTCTTGCATCCGTGTTTTAGAAGGATAACTAACGGGGTGGTGGCTGTGCTGTGTCTGGGGCGCAGGCACCCGCGACTGGGTGATGCCGGACCCCGACCTGCAGCCGGAGGGCAGCGTGGTGGTGCACAAGGCGGTGGACACGCCCTTCCTCAACTGCGACGACGACGAGTGCGACGTGGAGATCAGCGGCGCCAAGGTGCCGCTGCAGCGGATCACACTGAACCTGCCCCCCGGTGAGTGTCAAACGTGTAGAATCCTAGCACGCCTAGTAAGGTGCCCCTGCAGCGCATCGCCCTGCACCTGGCCCCCCGTGAGCTGGGCCACGCGTGGACAGGAGAAGCGTAGAGCCATGCCGTACTCCGCGCTTTGTTAGACCTGAAAGGGCGTACCGCATGGGCCCTGGACCTGGGCGGCTAGAAAGCACGTTTTGGTCCGGTGGCTCTGGTGGCACTGCGTAATGCCCTAAGTACTTGGCATCAAACCTATTCGTTGGCGCGCGCTGCCTTCCCGACCGCAGACCACCACCTGGGCGCGCTGACGTTCGTGATGCGGTCCCAAGACAGCACCATGTGGTACAAGGACGGGCACGGCAACTTCGTCATCCCGATTCCCTCCAAGTAAGTGGAGCGGTGTGGTGCGATGTCCTGCAAAGGGGCAAGTGCCGATGTTTGAGCAAGACTCAGCCCTCCACCTCGGAAACGTTGTAGGTCCCCACGTAACAGGGGTTACCCTGCTTACCGATATCTTAATCCCCACAGGGACGCGCCGGCGGAGAGCGCCGCCACGACGGACGCGGTCAGCGACGAGCTGAGCCGCACCATCATCGAGTCGGAGGTGAACAGCAGCCAGTGGACCCTCATGCACCGGTGGGTGGCTTGACTGCGTGGCTGGGCGGGAGGACACGCGAGCGGTGGAGGAGGGTGGGCAGTTAGGGGGCTTCACAGCTGTTCCTGGCGCACTGCAGCCCCAACTGTGCCGGCTATCCCCCAAAACCTGCTCGTTGTTACTCCTGTACAGTTCTTCCTGGACATTCAGCAATTTCCATCTCGAGTGGAGCACCGGAGCGCAGTAATTCTTGGGTCGGGGTCCCTGACTGCCGCTTAACACGTGCGCGCGCTCGTCCTGCCTGCCGCTCCCGCAGCTTCAACAAGGCCGCGGACCTGCTCTCGGAGGTGCTCAACGGCTACTACGAGGGCATGGACGTGTCGGACGCCCTGTCGCGCATCTTCGTGTGGCTGCGCTACAGCGCCACCCGCCAACTCACCTGGCAGCGCAACTACAACACGCAGCCGCGCATCCTGTCCGCCGCCCAGGAGCGCCTCACCAACACCATCGCCAACGCACACGGGCGCACCACGGGTGGGTCGCGGCATGCTGTCCTCATTTTATCCAGTCATGGCGTTCTTGAGCTAGCCCGTATCAGCGACGCACCAACAGAAACACCGAATAGTGTCCGGGCGCACCACACGCATAAAAAACGATGGCCGGGCATGGACCATATCCTCCAGCCCATGTAATCAACCTTCGGACGCACATGCCCTGAGACGCCGATAGCATGCATCAGGCGCCAAGGTTGCCGCCATAAGCCATGGGCCCTGAACTCTCGCACACTCCGTCCCCACCCGTAGGCGACGCGCAGGAGTGGGTGCGGCTGATGCTGACGACGGTGGGGCGCGGCGGCGACGGTCAGAAGATCCGCGACGAGATCCTGCACATCATGCACCGCAACCACATCCCCGAGCGCAAGGGCCTGTGGATGGAGGAGTGGCACCAGAAGCTGCACAACAACACCACGCCCGACGACGTGCCCATCTGCGAGGCCTACCTGGCGTTCCTCGAGAGCGGCGGCAACAACGGCGTGTACTGGCGCGTGCTGTCCGATGCAGGTGGGGACGCAGGCTCAGCACGAGCATGTACCTGGTGGCATGTATCCGCGTAGTTCATGTGCGTTGGGCCAAGCCGGGATCGATGAGTTCGATCTTAGTAGCGGCATGTATGGAAGCAACATGCCCTGGGACAAGTATTTGCGGCTGCCAGCAAGCTGACATCAAGACGCACGTATCAGTGTGCCCGCATCGTGAGACGGTGTGGCTCGGCCCAGAGAGAAGTAGGACTGGGATTAGGAATCAGTTGATGGGACTAGGTCATGTTGTTGCGCCTGCCAGCAAGCTGACAAACTGTTGCACGTTTCGCTGTGCCCGCAGGCATCACCCGGCAGCGGCTCGAGTCGTTCGACCGGCCCATCACGCTGGAGCCCGAGTACTACGCCGACAAGCGCGACGCGCTGATCCGCGACTTCCGCAACTACCTGGGCATCCTCAAGGCAGTGCACAGCGGCGCCGACCTGCAGGCCTCGGCCAGCGCCGCCGGCAACAGGTAAATAGGCCTGGTGCGCAGCGGGGTTGCACGTACAAAGCCGTTTACCCGACCACACTGACTGCCTGAGTTTCAAGGTTCTGAGACTGCTGAGCCGTAATGTGCTGCCAGGCTGGCTGCCTTGCGAAGTAGCTTTGCCAGCCCTGTTGACGCCCCGAGGTGCTGTGCCGTCACCGCAGGATCCCCGGCGGCGCGCGCGGCTACCTGGCCTACGTGCTTAGCCACGTGGGCGACAACCAGGTGCTGCCGCTGCTGGAGGCGTGCGTGGAGGCGCGCACGGAGCTGGCGCCCTCGCTGCCCGGCAACCGCGAGCTGCTGTACCTGGACCTGGCGCTGGAGGACCAGGCGCGCCAGGCGGCGGAGCGCGGCGTGGGCGCGGCCGGCTTCGGCGCCGCCGCGCTGATGCGGCCGCTGCTGCAGAACCTGTGCCTCAGCCTGGGCAACAACGAGGAGCTGTGCTACTGCCTCAAGGTGCGCACCGTGTAACCCGCTCCTTTTTGCTCAACGGGCTGCACTGCCGCGCACCCGCAAGAGTGGGGCAAGCAGGGCGCAAGCACTGGATAGGCTGGGTGGCAAGTGAGGATTTGTGCTGCTGCCCGAAATGCGCGGTCGCCTTGCCTTGTTGCTCAATTCACCGCATTGCAGCTGACTGAGAGCACCAAGTGGCGCGTATGCACGGGACAGGGCTGGTGTGCAACTGCTGGGGTCTGGCACGCGGTACGTTAATGGTGCTACCCATTACACTATCTTACGGTATTGTAACATCCCCGCAGGCGTGGAACGAGCTGCCCCAGTCTGTGCGCACCGGTGGGCGGCCCAGCAAGGAGGACGCGCTGCTGGCGGTGGCGGTGGTGAACCGCATCCGCCGCGCGCTGGCCGACATCTCGGACGCCACCGTCAACCGCATCGGCAACGTGTCGGTGGCGTTTGGCCGCGCCTTCGGCGTGGAGCGATGGGCGTACGACCTGTTTGCGGAGGAGGTCATCCGCGGCGGGCCCGCCTTCGCCGTGTCGCTGGTCATCACCGCCATTGAGCCCACGCTGCGCAACGCGGCGGCGCTGGGCGCGTGGCAGGTGCGTCGCGCGGGTTGGGGTGTTTGCAGGGCGGCAGGACTATTTCTTCAGGCTAGCTGTTCACTCAGCATAGCTGCAAACGGTTGCCTGTTGTCATTGGGCACACACGCGGGACTGGTACACACGCGCCCAGGCCAAACCTGCGCTCGGGAGTGTTTCTACAAGTGGTTGCCTGTCCGTAGCGAGGCTAAGCGCGGCAGTTGCATTATGCAGGAGCAAGGTGTAATCGGAGACACATGCAAGTGTGGCTGAGCATATCTTGTCTCGATGCCCCGTGCAGGTCATCAGCCCCATCGAGGCGACGGGAGTGGTGGAGGTGGTGTCCGGCCTGGACGTGGTGCAGGACAAGACCTACGACACGCCCACCGTGCTCATTGCGGAGCAGGTGGGCAACCCAGCAGCGCTCCAAGAGCTACCTGGGCTTGCAACTGCCGGCGGCGTGCAACGCCCTGGTTGCTGCTCCCTGCGCCTGTACCAACAAACATAGGCAAAAACCGACCAGTTCCTGCTGCACCTTTGCTGCTGCTACAGGTTACGGGCGAGGAGGAGATCCCCGAGGGCGTGGTGGCCGTCATCACGCCCGACGCGCCCGACGTGCTGTCCCACGTGTCCGTGCGCGCGCGCAACATGCGCGTGCTGTTCGCCACGTGCCACGACGACGGGCCGCTCAAGCAGCTGCGCGACGTGAGTAACGCAGGGTAGCAGGTTGTCGACAAGTATGTGCATGTGCCAATGCGATTGTAGCCCAAACCATGCACCGATTGGCTTCGAGGGCGACGTGAGTTACGCATAACAGCAGTACAGCAGCTGCAGTCCAGCATGGGCCACTGCAGTGTCGCAGCGTCAGCGTTCGTAAGCTTGAGCCGGGTGCACGGATGGGGTGTATCCTTACTTCTGCTGGTACTTCTCGTTTCATGTGTGCAGGCCAAGGGCAAGTGGCTGCACTTCACGCCCTCGGCCAGCGGCATGGTCACCTGGGCGGAGACGCAAGCCCCGGCGGCTGGCGGCAGCGGCAGCAGCGGCTCGGGGCAGGCCGCGGCCAAGCCGACCAAGGGTGAGAGGTCAACCAGCCTCGGGAAACTACCGAATCGCCTTTGCAGATGGCTGCATGCTGGTGCACGGCGGCGCCCAGAGGCTCCCAACATCCAAGTCGCATGCCATGTACCGTGTTCTGCGTGCGCGCAGGTCTCAAGATCGAGGTGCCCACGTGGTGCGGGCGCTGGGTGGTGGGCATGGACGACTACAAGGACGGCGTGGTGGGCGCCAAGTCCAAGAACCTGGCCAACCTGCGCGGCCGCCTGCCGGACAACATCGCGCTGCCGGCCTCGGTCACGCTGCCCTTCGGCTGCTTCGAGCAGGTAGGCTTGCTCACCTGTACCCATGCACCAGGAATTGGTTCTGTTCTATCTTTGCCGCGGGCACTTGAGGTCAGCATTGTAGCAAGTACCGGCAGCGTTCTAGCATTCCACTGAGTGTCTACCCAACCCGATGCTCCTTCACTTTCCAGGTGCTGGACCTGCCGGAGAACAAGGCCATCAAGTCCCAGCTGTCGGACCTGGTGTCCCAGGTGCAGCGCCACGGCAAGGCGGGCGGCGAGCACGGCGGCAGCAGCGGCAACGGCAACGGGAGCGGCCCGTCGCACCACCGCAGCCCCGCCGAGCTGCTGGCCGAGTGCCGGCGGCTGGCCATGCAGGTGGCGGTGCCGCGTAACGTGCGGGACGAGCTGGAGAAGGCCATGCGCGAAGCAGGTGCGGGACTATCGTAAGGCGGGTCACGTCAAATGCTGAAAGCAGAGGGGTAGCTGCTTAGCACCGCATGTTGCCTCAAGGTACCTTGAGGGAACACGCTGATATGTCAAGAGTACGGTAGGCTGCCTGTATCTTCCGTAACCTCGCTGCCCGCGCCCCGCAGGCATCCCGCCCCCCGAGGACGAGTCCCGCTGGGCGCTGGCCACCGAGGCGCTCAAGGGCGTGTGGGCGTCCAAGTACAACGACCGCGCCTACTACTCGCTGCGCAAGGCCGGCCTTGACTTCGACTCGGTGCGCATGGCGGTGCTGGTGCAGCGCGTGGTGCCGGCGCAGTACGCGTTCGTCATCCACACGCGCAACCCCTCCAACAACGACGAGTCCGAGGTGTTCTGCGAGATGGTCAAGGGCCTGGGTGAGTCCTCATTGCCATACTCGAATCACTGTCACCGGGTTCCGCTGTGTCCTGCTTTGACCTGGGCCGCGCTGTCAGACTGTGGGGCGTGAGATTGAGGTATGGGTTTTGAGTGTTGGTTTGTTGCGTGTGTGTTTCGTGACGCAGGCGAGTCGCTGGTGAGCGGCATGGTTCCCGGCAGCGCCGTGGCGTTCAAGGCCACCAAGGGCGCGGGCCTGGACAACCCCGAGGTGCTGTGCTACGCCTCCAAGAGCGAGGCCATGTACGTGCGCGACTCGCTCATCTTCCGCTCCGACTCCAACGGCGAGGACCTGGAGGGCTACGCAGGTGCGGCCGGCTGCTGCGGCATGGGGACCGGTTGCGGTGCAGGCCGTACAGCGGCGTTGCGCTTCTCGGCAAGAGGTCATGAGGACGGACATGTTAGGAACATGATGTAATGCGCGTGTTGCTTGCTGTTATCTGCAGGCGCCGGCCTGTACGAGAGCATCACCATGGACCCCTCCGTGCTGACCAAGATCGACTACATGGAGGACCGCCTGGTGCAGGACCCCGGCTTCAGGTGGGCGGCAACACAAAACGTGTGCATCTCTCGCTAATGCTGCTTAGGCGTGTTAGGATTTCGGTGTGTCGAGTGCTGAAGATGGGCGGCGCATAAGCTAAAGCATCCCCTCCTCGTGCTATCGCCATCGGACGAACGACGCTGTGCTGTAGAGAGGTGCCCGTCTAGCTTTCGGTGTATCAAGTACCTGACTGATGGACCCTGCGCCCTCGCCGTTGCTGTCTTGCAGGCGGCACCTCATGTCCCAGGTCTGCCGCCTGGGTGCCGACATCGAGACGGCGCTGGGCAGCGCGCAGGTGGGCGCAACGACACAGCGATGCAGTGTTCAGGCGTGGCTAGCAATCCTGTTTGCCTGCTAACGCGTTACTCATTGTCACCGATGTGCGGTCTCCCCTGTATGGTGTCTAAAAACGCAGCTGACAGAGACCCGCATGGCCCCCGTGTCACTGGTCCACACGTTGGCTTTGTACGACCTGCGAGTGCATCGATAGTGTCTTGCGTGCGCATGTTGTCTGACTGACATGATTCAATGTTGTGATGTTGTTTTGGCCCGCAGGACATTGAGGGAGTGGTCGCGCCCGACGGGGCCATCACCGTGGTGCAGACGCGCCCGCAGGTGTGAGCAGCACCAGCAAGCGCCTGGACGCGGGAACCTTGAGTGACCTTGACCAACAACCAACGCAGTGGGAGAGGGACGGATGTTGACCGAGGCTGTACAGGGGTGGAGAGACGTCACAGCGGGGCGTTGGGCGCGGGCCAAGTCTTACGTACGCTCATTTTACTAGCATAGTGAAGCGGTTTAGCATGCGCTGGGTTCAATTCGCGCAGACTATGTACGGTCATGGTCATGTGACCATGCTTTCCTGTAGCAATTTGCTGGAGTTACGGCGTGTTTGTTGGTACTCCTCGCAATAATTCTGTTCGAGCGGTCCGTATGATCAACGATTAGCGTTCTGCATTCGCCTCGTGCTGGTACGGCGGTGGCTTGTCCATTGCCATCCAAGGCACTGGGCCGCTGCGATATGCGTGGATTGCGCCCAGTGCCTTTGTGTTTCAAGCTGCTGTTGTGCTCCATCACGGTTTGCATCTTGTCGTGCATGTGCGTACGGCATGCGGAGAGTGAAGCGGCGTGCCAGCTTTTGGGAAAGGAAGTGACCTGAGGGCGCCCACTCTGCTTGGAATGGGCTGGAGCGACAAGGGGGTAGGGGTGCGCTTGCGGTCAAGTGTGATTGAGGAATATGTTGGCACGGGTGTGACTTTCGCAGGAATGTACGCTGCGTTATCGGCTGCATTAGACGAATTCTTAATAAGAGACACCATACTCTGCTGTGCTGCGCGAGTGCATTCGGACGTGGAAACACGTCTGTGACGGTGGTGAAGCCTGGACAGGTTGTCAGGCTCCTTACACGGTCCTATGTATAGCTGCCCTCATCTTGTGCGTGCATACATTATGCCGCTCCTGTAACGACTCTGGTCCTGCTTGCAACGCGGGTTTCTGTGCCTGTGATTGCTTGCCGAGTGCGCTACTGCTGCGATGCAAACAGGCAAGAACATAAGGCCCAGCGGTGGGGTGCTCAGAAGGGCCTCGTCTGGGGGTGCCAGGCAGTGTCATAATCTCCTCCGATCCCCTTGCCGATATCGTAGCCCCCGTTGTTTGAATCAACTGGATTCAACGCCCCCGTGTTGTTAGGCTAACACTCGCCGGTATTGCCACACCCTGCAGCTGAATTCGGGGGACTGCGGTGGCCAGCTTACCAGCAGCAAGGAGGGTCGCCTGCCATTGCTTAGCCCCCCCCGGGACCTCGGCTGCTAGCGGGTTGGTTGTGGCGACTCGGACGCCTCGACCTAGGGTAGGAGGCAAGCGGGAAGGCGGACTGCATGAGCGATGCAACCGGTATATCGCAGTTCGCACTTTCAAAACGCACACAGGTGTTCGGAGCTCGACTGGTTTACGGCTTGTTGTTGCAGAATGATAGTACCCGTAGGCATGCCTAGTGGCCCTAGTCGCCGGGATGGTCATGACGCAAGCTTCCGTACTCCCATGCCCCGCACACGGGCAGGTTGCGCCCGCAGCCGTGGACCTCCCCTGTGCACGACGCCGTGCGACGCGTCAAGGTCCGCGTTCTATAAATGTCCTATGTCTTGTACAATACATGCACATACACAACCTCGCGCTCCGCCGCCTGCACTCAGCTTCCCCTGCGAAGTGCTCACCTCCTGTACGGTACTCAGCTTCCCACCCGAGTAAACCCCCACCTTTTTTTTTTTTTTTTTTTTTTTCAGGAGAAGGGTTATGGGATTATCGGAGACCTATT
>VFQN01001711.1_pt1 | contig 35680 bp, 57 predicted proteins | sample 3512371 | NCBI WGS metagenome assembly VFQN01 (sample SAMN10412370, study PRJNA504923) | tailings metagenome | isolation source: Replicate 2 from Balatoc abandoned mine | place: Philippines: Itogon, Benguet | collected 2017-08-28 | reverse complement strand
CAACGATCAGCCACCAAAGTACTCAAAGTCGTGCTGTATCCAGCCGCCTGCAGAAAAGAACTCAATCTCAACCCCCTTCCGCCAGCGGGGCTTCAGGCCCTGCTGCAGCAGCGAGTTGAACACGGTCTGCCGCTCCTTGCGGAGTGCGCAGCCCAGCGCGGTCAGGCACGGACCCACCACAACCCCGACCTGCTGCCGCAGGAAAGCAGCAGCCCGAAAGAACGCTTCACGCTGGGAGGGTGTGACCTCCACCACCACGTTCCAGTCCGAGCGGCCCTTGCCCTGCCAGCAGCGTACGTAGCGCCCCGAGACCTCCACCTGCGCCTTCCCACCACCTGGCGCAGGAACGACGTAACTGCGTCGTGCCTACTGCGGTACCTTGGGCCAGCACGTGAAGCGTGAGGTGGCGCAGGGGGTCAAACGAGAGGGCAGGCATCGAGTGCGTGACTGTTGGTTGATACGATGTCGCTGAACAACGTGCCAAAAGTGTAAGGTCTCGGCGTCTCGCTGATGAGGATTCCCATGCGTGCGCGTCCAGTGGAGCACAGCGAGCTGTGTGTATCAACCTCACAGGCCTCGACAGCAGGTCCAGGCAGGTCCTCTTAGGTCAGCCAGCAGTTGAGACAGTCACTCGGGACAGCATCTCGTAGAGCAAGCAAGGGGCTTCAGGCAGCCCCCAATCCTGCCGCAGACGTCACCCAACGCGTTGTGAGCTCACAGACCGCACGAGTGCACAGGGGAGCTCTGCCCTGTTGGCGCAGATTGGCTGTTACTGCATGCGTGCCATGGAATGCGTAACAATTTGAAGGAGTCTGAAGCCACTGAAACATTGCGTAACACTTAAAATGATTTGAAGCCACTGAAGGATCTTCTTGCTTCTGTTTACTACGGTACCCACATGCGGTATCCACACAGGTGCCCTATCGCCGTTGGCCACGTGCTGGAACCGGCAAACAGTGCTCAACGATTGCCTAGCACCAGCGAGTGCTGCTACTGCCTACACTGTACACATAGATGCACCTGCCTACCAAGCATGTTGCTGATCGACGACCATCAGATCCAAGCCACGCCAGCGCCACCCTACCTCCCCTGTGATAAGCTGCTCTCAACCTGTCTCAACACAAACAACCTGAACGCAGCACCCGCGCGGTCTTAAGCAACCCGTTACTCCTGCATCACGAACGGAGGACCCGACAAAGGGGCCCCCGCAGCCAATTTGCACAAGACCTGACCCAGTGTGCAAAATCCCCAACCCCGTACACTCCACTACACCGCGGACACCACACGACAAGAGTGTGCGGCCAACACAACCTGCTGATCCGAAAGCCAAGCTTGACCATTCAAGCTGTACATGACCAACGGTGTCCCGCCACCAGCTTTATCATGCCCTCCATCGGGCGCCTACCGGTGATCAAACCGGAACCCGCCAGCGCCCACGCACCTTGCCTCCCCCGTGCTTAGATTCTCCGGACGTATCACGCGTCCACGCATCACGCACGTAGCCCTCCGACAACCCTTTACCCCTGCGACACGCGCGCACAATCGACTCCACTGACCTACTATCGCACTCTCATTAGGATGTATGCCGTGCCTCAGACGTTGAAGTTGTACATGACCATGGGTCCCGCCACCAGCTTCATCTTGTCCTCGCCGTACAGCTGCTTCACAAGCGACAGCGCGAACTCGAAGGCGGTGCCGGGGCCGCGGCTGGTGGTCAGGTTGCCCTCCACCACCACCCGGTCCAGCACCTTGCTGCGGGTGTGGGTTAACGTGTGGGTTAATGCATGTGGGTAAACGCGTGCACGTTGGGCTGGTGGTCAGGTTGCCCTCCACCACCACCCGGTCCAGCACCTTGCTGCGGGGGTGTGGGTTAACGGGTGGGTTAACGTGTGGGCTAACGCATGGGGGTAAACGCGTGTATGTTGGGCTGGTGGTCAAGTGACCCGCCACCACCACCCGGTCCAGCACCTTGCAGCGGGCGTGTGGGTTAACGTGTGGGTTAACGTGTGCGGGATACGTGGCGTTAAGGGGAATGCTGGGTGCATGCATCGACAGTGCAATGCTTGCACTGGCAAACGTACCTCCGCCAAAGTTGCATGTGCAGGGTGGCACTAGTGCGCATGGCGCATGCAACGTAGCGTTACGGGGTGTGCGGGATTATGGATGGAGCTGTGCAGAGTTGTATGTAGCGGATGCGGTGCGGGATGCAGGCAACAGAGCGTGTTACAGGTTCCAGCATTCAATATTGAGAGACAGGGTGGGGCGTGGCGAAGCAATTGAGCGACAGGTCGGTGGCTGTGTGTACTGTGGTGTACGGACCCCATAGGGTACCGCATGACCAGGCGGAGAGGCAGGCACTAGAACGTGCTGGATCTCTGATACGGCGAACAAGGTGCTTGGACGCATGGTACGGCGAGCAAGGTACTTAGACGCAGGTAGGGGGTTGGGCTAACGCGCTAACCTCTGGTCTTTGAGGCCGTCCGAAAAGGCGGGGTGGGCGGTGGCTGGCTTGCCGTCCAGCAGGCCTTTGCCCTGGAAGAACACGTAGGGCGTGGCGCAGATGGCTGCGTACAGCCGGCCCGCCTTCATCTGGGACTGCAGGAGGTCGTTCAGGGGCTCCGAGTCCCGAAGCCGCTCGGCTCCTGGCATACCACCCTGCGCAAGGGTGCACGGCCGACGCAGCGCCCGTCAGGCCCAGCTGGTTTCCCGACTGAGAGTTAGTTGGGACGTGACACGTTGCGCCAGCGTTCCGAAATTGTAACACCTTACCGGACAGGCAATGAGGTCGAATTGCCGTTCCGTGCAGTCCTTGATCAGCACGTCGGCCACCAATTTGACGTTCCGCGAGCAGACGACCTCATGCCCAGACTCCACGGACGCAACGGTGACGTGCGCACCAGCGCGTCTCAACACATCAATTACGATAACAGCCTCCATCTCCTCGGTGCCGTTCGCCACTGGAACCAGCACTTTCTTCTCGTGGGTGGGGTCAATCGTGGCCATGGCCTTGAGCGCGCTCCTAGGCGGCCGAGAGGTTACAGTGACACGACACGGTACGGTAGAGCCTTTTGGGTAAGTTTGGCCGCGAGCGCTGGCGGCAGTGGCACAACGGTTGAGCAGCATTTAGGATTGTCCACGCGGAAGCACGCTCAGATAAACTCGGTTACGCGTCACAAGATCATAGATTCATGATATATAGATACAACAGCCGCGAACACCTGCCCAATTGAACTACCGCAGCATGCTCAAACGACCTGCGGTACACACCCGTCAGTCGTCCTCGCCACCAGGATTGCCCTGCCCTCGTCCCAGTCCCTGCTTCCACACTCCCACTACACGCTCTCCCCACAAACGTCGCCCGAACGTCCCTTACTCCTAGCAGGCACACAAGCACATGGTCATCGGAATTCCCTGGCCGGGGTGTACAGTCCCAGGACGTAGCGCACATGGCCTTGCAGCTGGCGGGCCTTGGATGCAGACAGCACCGCCCGCACAGGCCCGTGGCTGGGGGTCATCGCCCCGCCCCGCCCGGGTGACCCCGCACCAGGCCTTCGCTGCAAGAAGCGCTGCACCCACGTGCCCTTGTTGGCGGCGCGGCCGCTCCTCTGCTTCTCCTGCTCGGCGCGGGCGCACCTGGAGGAGCAAAGCGGGTTGCAGGGCCAAATGTACGGTAACGGCATGCTGGGGTGCAGGCAGGGTCAAGACTTGAAACGGAAACTCAGTGGCCACGTGGCTGTGATGTCGTGATGGTGAGTGCGGGCATGCCGCATGACAAGGGACTTTTGCGACAGCTTGTGGAGGCGGGGTCGCGCACACAAACAGAGTAGCCTGCGCAACCCCGACTCACCGCTCCGCATACGCCCGCGCGTAGCTCCTCCCCTGCAGTCCGCTCATGGGCCCAGCGCTCCCCTGCGCTCCTTGCTGCCGCTGCACCGCATACGCACCACGCCGCTTCTGCTGCTGTGGCCCCGCGGCAGCCCTGCCGTACGCCCCCACATTGGAGTATCCCGCACCGCCGCCGACGCCGCTACCCTGCGACCGATCCCGATCCCTGCTGCTGCCGCTGTTGCTGCCCCGCGGCGCCGCCAGCTGCTGCTGCAGCTCCTGCAGCTGCTCCCGCAGCTGCTGCTGCGCCTTCAGAGACGCCACCAGCTCCAGCTGCAGCTCCCGCCTCTCCCGCCCCGCCTCCCCAAGCTCCCGCTGCAACCCTTCTACCACCCGCTGCGCCTCATCATAACCCCCCTGCAGCCCCTCCACCGCCCTCCTCGCCTCCTCATACTCCCCGCACAGCCCCTCCCACGCCCGCTGCGCCTCCGCCAGCCGCCCCACCAGCTGCTCCTCATGCCTCCGCGCCTGCGCCTGCTGCACCCGTAGCGCCTCCTCCGCCCTCCTCGCCTCCGCCGCGTACCCCAGCACCTCCGCCTGTGCAGCCCGCAGCCCCCGCTGCAGCTCCTCATGCCTCCCGCGCGCATCCACAGCCTGCGCCCGCAGCTGCTGCTCCGCCGCCGCCAGCTGCCGCTGCAGCACCCCCTGCGACCGCTGCGCCTCCGCCGCCCACGCCTGCTGCTGCTGCTGCGCCCTGGCCAGCTGCTGCTGCAGCCGCTGCTGCTGCTCCTGCAGGGTGGAGGCCGCCTGGTGCGCGGCTGCAGCCTGCGCCTGCGCCTCCGCGGCCTGGGCGCGCATGGCCGCCAGGGCCCGCTGCGCCTCCGCGGCCTCCTGCCGCAGGGCCTGCAGCTCCCGGGCGGCCTCATGGCCCGCGGCGCGCTTGGCCGCGCTGCGTGTGGCCGCCTCCGCGGCCGCCTGCGCCGCGGCCATGGCGTCCTGCCCTGCCTGGGCCGCCTGGGCGCGGGCCTCGTGCAGCTCCCGCTGCAGCTGCGCGATGCTGTCCCCGCGGTTGAGGAACTGCACCTCCAGCTTCCTGCGAGGTAGGTGATCGCAGGTCGTCATACAGGTCCTCAGCACACCACACGTTATGCCTGACCTCAGGCTGCTTCATGAGTCAGGAAGGGCTTTTGGGGAAATGCCTGTGCTGCAGAGCGACACTCTGTTGCTGGGGCCATGTGGTACATTCCAAGCCCAGCCCATAACGCACCTCAGCCTGGACTGCAGCATCTCGTTCTCACGCTGCGAGGTGGTGACCACCGTCCCCTCGGAGCTCTGCTGCGCTTGCGGGGTGTGCAGCCCCTGCTGCTCAGCCGAGGACACCCTTCCCGCCTCTTGCACACCCCTGCCCGCACTGCCCTGCTGCTGCCCCTGCGCCCCACCCTCTGCTCCCGCCTGCTGCAGCAAGTACGGGTGCAGCTGCTGCGCCTGCAGCGGCCGCGGCTGGCCCCGCTGCAGGGCGCCGTCCCCTCCTGCGTTCACGTCGTGCTCCGGTGAGTGCATCTGAGCGCCCAGCTGCTGCAGCTCGTGCGCCTGCAGCGCGCGCTCCAGGGTTGCAACGCGGTCGCGTAGGCGTGCCACCTCGCCCTCCTTCTCCCGCAGCTGCAGCCACATGCTGCCCACCACGCTCGGCTGCGTCCCCGGGCCTTGGGGCTGCGGCTCAGTAGCAGGGCCTGCGACAGCGTTGACCTCCGCTGCAGCCGTGGTTGTGGCGTGGGGCCCCTGTGCTGGTCTGTGCTCCTGGGAGCGCGCCGACAGCCTGCGGTTGTGAGCACGCGTACAGGGAACGCAATTCAACAAGTGTACGGCAATACTACCACACGTCGCACAGTGATGGAAGCAGAGCCGGTGCTTGGTTCCTTGTCGTGTTACCGCAGACTCACCCCTCTGGAGACTGGGCCGGGAGCGGGCCGCAGACGTCTTCGCATCCAGCTGTCACGCGCGGCTGAAGGGCGCGGCTCTCTGCGCTGCTGCCCGCCTCGCTGCATGTTGGGCGGACAGGGGCCAGCTCCCGGCCGTGCGGCGCCGCCTGGTGCTCAGGCTGCAGCGCACCGGGCTCCTGTTGCTGCTCCGTGCGCTGGCCGTGCCGCTGCCGCTGCTGCAGCTGCTGCTGCGCGCCCTGCAGGTCCGACTGCGTCTGGCTGAGGTATGTCGTAAGGTTGGCCAGCTGCTGCTCTTTGGTGCTCAACCTGTAACACACAAAGCGGGGAATTAGGAGGTTAGGAGCGCTTCTTGATGCAGGGAACGGCATGTGCACACGCATACTCCACACAATACATCTGTGTTAGACGTGTTGCGCAATTGCGTGTTGGCAAGCAAACCGCAATCCTATTCCGCACTCACCCGTCTCGTATCCTCCTCAGCAGCTCCACCATGTCTGCCACCATGGCCGTCCCCGGCGGCTCCACCTCCGGTCCTCCCAACGCCACACTCAGCGGACTGAGCAGCAGGACAGCCTCCCCGCCTCCGCCTCCTCCTCCTTTGCCGCCGTCCCCAGCCCCCTCGTCTTCCTCAGTAGTATGCCCAACCCTACCCGTCCCACCGTCTGCAGCGGCTTGCGGTGTGGCAAGGGGCGGCATCGGCAGCAGCGTGGACTGCCGGAGGCTGCTGCCGACGGACGCCTGCGGGCCGCAGCTGGAGGTGCTTGGGGTACAGGGCGTGCCCATCAGCACGCCCGTGGAGGCCGGCGCGGCGCCACTGCGAGTGCTGGCAGCTGGTGTAACCAGCCCAACGGCTGCGGGAGTGGAGAGTCCCACGGACGATGTGGGGGCTGCGCCGCTGCGGCCACTGGCAGCGGGGGTGGACAGCCCCACCGCTGCAGCGATGCGTGCCGCGGTCGCTGCGGCGCGCGGCGTGGGCGGCTCGCCTGAGGGCCCGGGCTCCGTGAGGCGCTGGGCGGACAGCACCAGGCTGCGCATCAGGGGGCTGGGCTGCTGCGGCTCGTGGTGGTGGTGGCGGTGTTGGTCGCGGAAGTGCTGGTCCCGGGCGGTGTTGGCGTCCTCCAGGGCCAACTGGCGGGCGAGGGACTTGACCTCACCGTGTAAGCTGCAAATGGACAATGGTCGTGGTGTCACGTAATTGGCATGCAACGCGGTTGGCCGCAGCAAGATGACACGCACTGCAAACCTCAAACCATACGCAACGCGCGCATGAGAGTTGGAACGGCATGCCAGAGGTTGCATCGCGAACGTTGTACCGCTTGCACCAATGTGTTCTTGACACCACCCTCACAGCCCTCACCCCTTCAGCAGCTCCTCGTAGTACCGTAGGCGCTCGCCCTGCTCCGCCATGCAGTCCGTTATGGTCTCACAAAAGCCCTCGAGCTGCAAGCAAACGGGGACGAGCTCAGACGGGCCAACAGAGGACAGACGTACATAAGCGGATGATAAGGCCATGCAGCAAAGAAACAACAGCGCGCAGTTTCTTGTGCCGTTTGTGCGTGATCCGGTCCACCAATTCTTCATTCATTCTCTGCCACGTCGCCCACCTGCTTGAATTCCCGGTGTGCCACATCGAGTTGGCGGCGGAGGTCCCACTCCATCTGGCCACACGCAAAGGGCCACGCATCACAAAGTTAGGTCAAGCCAACAGGCTGCAGGTCACGGAACTTCCTGCATACGCTGCACCGTGCCGCTGCATATGTGTCACCCAGCCTTTTGCCACAGCACAAAATGCGGCCGACACGGAGCCAAAATCCAACCCGCCCAGATGAGGTATTACTTCAAGGGCTGTCGCCCCCCAGTTGGGCACGGCTTCATCTCTCCAGCCAAGAGCAATTAACCCACCTAAGTGTGCGAGCACCTACCTGGCTGATTTGCTACACCCCAAGAACTGGTATCCCACAAGGCTACCATCCCAACTGCTATCAACCTACCTGGACCCTGCGCTGCAGCTCCCCCTGCGTCATGGCGTTGGCCTCCTCCACCTCCCCCACCAGCTTGAGCCGCAGCTGCAGCTCCTCCACCTCCCCCCGCAGCACCGTGGCAGGCGACGGGGCAGCAAGCCCCTCGCCCTGGTCCCTGTCCCAACCCCTGCCCAGGTCCTCCTGGTCCGGGCCACCGCCCACTACCAGGGGCGCAGGACGTGCAGCTGCAGCCCTAGCTGACCGCCAGGCCTGAGACCCGTCCGCGCCTGCTGGCGCACCAGCGCCCAGGGCACCGTTTGAACGTGGGCCACGGCCGGGGCTGTCCATGCGAGGCGTGTTCCCGCGGGACTGCAGCACGCCGGTGGTGGACACGACCGGGGAATGGGGGGTGGTGGGTAGCGCAGCGCCGCTTCCAGCCCACCGCGGGGACACTGGGACGCCAGCCGCGGGTGAGGAGGTGTGGAACGCTTGGAGGTGGTTGTTCTCGTTGGGCCATGCTGCGGAGCGCCGGCCCCTGCGCCTGTGCCGCTCGGCCGAGTGCGGCACGTGCCCTGGTGTGCCGCTGGCCTTGGGAGACGCGGCCGACGTGGGGCTGGCGAGCGGGTCGGCGCCCTGCTGGTGCCGCTCCCGCAGCACGCGGCCGCGGCGCATGCTGGCCAGCTGCTCCCCGTCCTCCCACACCCTGCTGACCACCTCGCCCTCGCCCTCCACCTCCCCCTCGCCCTCGCCGTCCTCAAACAGGGGGTTGTGGCACGACACGGAGTACGGCGTCAGCGAGTGCGTGCTGAGAGCTGGTACGGCGGCAGCAGCCCCAGAGTCAGGCGGCTGCTTCTGTCCGCGCCGCAGCTCCCAGTCGTGCAGCAGGGCCTCCGTGTCGTCCTCGGCCTGTTGGATAGCCCGCTGCAGGTGCTGCGCCAGCCATGCCTCCTTGCCCTCCAGCTGCACCTTGTGCGCCTCCAGCTGTGCCCTCTCGGCATCCAGCTGCGCCCTGGCTTCCTCCAGCGTCGCCTTAGCTGCCTCCAGCTGCGCAAGGTCCCTCGCCAGCTGTGCCTTTGTGGCATCCAGCTGCAGCAGCACTTCGTTGGTGTCAGCGGTCGGGTAGGGCCCGGCCGCCGGTCGCTGTGGGGCGGCGGCTAGGTCCTGCTCCAGCGCCTGTGAAGTTTCGTAGGCAGCAATGTTGGGGACGAGGTGGCAGAAGCGTTGGGCTGTGCGTGTGGCAGGGTTTCATAGCAGGCCGAGGGCGGTGTGTGCAGGCTGAGGCCGCTCTGGATTGTCATTTGTAATACTGGCCAGTCTAAACGGCCGTTGTGGAGCGGGGACGGCAATTGCAGGCAGGAGTATCGATGCGCACAAAGTTGTATGTCGGCTATCACATGGTCTAATGTGCTGCTGGCGGCGTGGCGCACCTTGAGTTGGGACTGCAGGGCCTCCTTCTCCGCCTCCGCCTGCACAGGGCGCGAATCGTAATCAGCCGCTTTCGCAGCAACTGTACTCCTTGGTCAGCGCACTGTAAGCCTGCTAACTTCAAGCCACAAAGCGACTCCATGCAAGTGCTAACCCATCACCTGCTCTACCGCGGCCTCCCATTTCGCCGCCGCTGTGCGCTGCTCGTCGCACTGCTCCATGAGGGCGACATTGTCCCTGCAGACATCACAACGTACGGTACGTCATCCACGTCATCCACTTCCACAATCAAAGTGATTGCTTCTTTTCATTCTTATCCCATCATTAGCCGGCATTAGCCTTTGGTGAGCTCACGGCATTTCCGCTATGACGCCCTTGCCTTCCGAACCCCCCTCTTGCTTCCTCCCCAACTCACGCTCTTAGTCGCGCGTTGGCTGCGTCCTTGGCCGCCAGCTGCTCCTCCATATGCCGCACCAGCGCCAGCGCACGCAGCGTCTCCCCGTCTGACGCCGCAGCAGGGCCCGGCGGCGCCTCTGTCGTGACGGCGCCGGTCTGTGCAGCGCCGAGGGCTGCCGCCTGCTGCTGCATGCCGTCGCCGCTGCTCTCCGCGGCCATGTCACTCTGCACCTCCTCCTGCGTCGCCTGCCCACACGCAGGCACACGCACACGTAGTCGTGTACACGACGATACGGGCACAGGACATGCCCCAGTACAAGCGAGACGCATCCTGCTTGCCATCCGTGGAGAAGGCTAGCTGCTAACCCATCCGTTGGGCGCTACCCCGGGTTGGCCTTTGCCGCCGGCCCCAGGCCCTGCCGCGATCACGCGTCGCTGTCACATGGCCAGATATTTACTATACAGGCTATACACATCCGGCAAGTCGCCCGTACAGAAACCAGAACCCAGGCACCCACCCGTCTTGTGCCAGCAGGGTCCCCCTCCGCCTGCGGGGGCCGCAGGCCCCTCCGCGGCTGCGCCAGGTGCTGCCACATGGCCAGCTCGGCCTTGAGGCGCAACACCTCGCGCTGCAGCACGCCCACGTCGCCGTGATGGTCCTCGTTCACCACAGCCTGACGGGGCAGGACGAGGGCGCATGGGACATACGCGCACGACGTGCGCCAAAGGCTAAGAGTGCAGGACACTGTCGTAGGGGTTCTGGCATAGGGTGTTGCACTGCCTTGCAGCTGTGTCGCTGCGCACGGAGTTGCAGTAGTATGCCGACTCACCCTGTTCTTGACGCACTTGGCGCTCAGCGCAAAGTTGAGGGTGCTGGACGTCTCGGACGAGCAGGTGGGCGAGGGGTTGATGTTGGCGATGATGAGCGTCTTGGAGTTGCCGCCGAGGCAGTCCTGGGGAGCGATGACACCAAAACCAAGCTCGCTTACACCTCCCACTCCTCCATGTAGCCTGCCAAGCACCTTGCAAGACACTCCCGTGTGGCGACGCGTTCCATAAAACATGGACGTCAAACTTCGGCAACGCGGCTTCCTGCTTGCCTGCAGCAGGAAGGTCAGCTTGGAGTCGCGGTACGGCACGTGCGGGGCGCGCTCCGACAGCTTGGAGATGACCAGCGCCAGCGTGCTGAGCGAGCGGTTGATGGCGTTGGCCTCCTTCTGCCTCGCCCTGTTTGCGGACAACAAGCGCGGCGACACGCACGTCAGCATGTGGGTCACTAGCGACCAGGAAACGGTAACAGGCCACAGCCCTTGGCATGCGCACTGTCGCACAGGAAACCGCCAGCAACCGCGCCAGCCCCTCGCATGCCAGTTCCGCAAAACAGCATCGAAAATGCGACACCGAGCTGTGCAGACATGCCTTGATCGTCGCCTCACCCGTCCACCTCGCCGCTGCCGAAGCCCTTCGCCGGCCGCTCGCTGCCGGCCAGGTCCACCAGCTGCAGCCTGCTGCGCCGGATGCGCACCGCCCCCGTGTCGGGGTCCCTGTCCTTGGCCTCCAGCACCAGCGTCATCAGGCAGTGCGAGCGAGAGGACACGGGGTTGGACGCAGTCTCCGCCACCGCGCGGTGACGCAGGCCGCGCTGCAGCAGGCGCAGCGCCTCGGAGGCTGAGGACCAGCAAAGGTCAAGGGAAGCGGAGATAGCGCTTTTGGGAGAGCTTCCCCGAGTATGTTACGGCTGGTGAAAGCCGTACTTGACCAGGAAAGGCATTAATGACGGTTATGCGAGTGCGGTTTACGAGGCATTAAAGTGACCTCGTGGACCAGCTCATAGCTTTGATGCGGCGCACCTTTAGTGACGGTGACCTCCGTCAGGCCCTGCACGAACACGCCGTCGCGGATGTCCTCGCGCAGCTGCAGCCGGGCGGACCTGCGGCGTGGGTGTAACACAGTTTGTCGTGGAAACGTCCTGTTTCGAGCCGTACAACAGAACCACTCCTGCGCTTTCGGCGTCAGGGCACCCATAGCGCAACGGCAAGGTGGACAGTTAAGCTCCGAGGTGCCCACTGAGCTTCGGCTCTAGGACCTCACAACCTACATGATGCTGTTATACTCTGACTGACACTCACTCTGTGTTCAGCAGGTCCGAGATTAGCTCCTGGTAGATCTGCAGCATGCTGAACTTGACCAGGTACCGGGGCCCCTCCCCTGCGCCGCCCGCTCCCACGCTGCCACCAGCCGCAGCCCCGGACACCCCCGGGGCGCCGCTGCTGCCAGGCGGAGACGCTGTCAGCCGCCGTACCGCCGCCACCAACCCATCAGCCCCGTCCTCGCTCCCGTGCCCTGCAGCCTCAGCTGTTTGTATCGGTACTCCATATGCAGGCCGGTCCTCAGGCACGGTGCCCAAGCCGCCCCCTGCAGCCGGTGCAGGGCTGGCGCACGCGGCTGAGGTGCGCTTGGCTTTTGCAGCCTGCAGCGGCAGCGGGCGGCCGGGGGTGCCACCTCCTGCTGCCTTGGAAGGCGTGGATTGACCGCGTCCTGGTGTCCTGGGCGGAGCGCCTAGGGGCGTTGGGATGCCGCTGGCGCTGCGCCGGGACGGTGTGCCAGCGGATGGACTGGCGGCCGCCTTGGCTGGTGTGCGGGAGGGCGTGCGGGGAGGTGTGCTGGGCACGCGGGATGGCGGCTGCTTCTGCTGCTGTTGCTGCGGCTGCGGCTGCTGCTGCTGTTGCTGCGGATGTGGCTTTGCGGGCCCAGACGCGCGCAGGCTGGCGTTTGCAAGAGCTGAGGGCCCTCCAGGGCCGGCGAGGTCGCTTGCGTTGATACGTTGGAATATGTAGTGCAGCATGCGGGGGATAAGGCCTGCCTGTGGGTCCTCGGGCGGAAGGGCACAAGCGTACGGGTGGCTATCTCCTTGAACCGGGCGGCCGTGTATGACACACAGCGCACGGCTGAAAGACCGTGGTTTGCAGTTGGGGTGTTGCACATGTCAGAAAAGGGCCGTCCAACACACCTGTTGATGAAGGCCCTCTCCCAACATGGTGTGCGTCTTGCCACTGCCGGTCTGGCCGTAAGCGATGATGGCGGCATTATAGTAGTTGAGGCAGTGGTCCGCCATGGGGCGCCCAGCGACTGCGGAAAGGTCATTCCAAAGTACCGGTACCACCAGCGTGACAAGTAAAGTGCACACCCGTTGCCGTCACTTTGCACTGATTGGTGAAACACGCGGTACACAGACGACAGGAACAGCAAGCCCGTGCACAGGACCCACCCTTGAAGAAGGTCGACTGCTTGATGCTGGGCCCAGCCACCCAGTCGAAGGAGTACGAGGCAGAGGTTGTAGCCAAGCCCTCGCGCTGTATGCCCTCCGGCAGTTGCAGCTGTATGGCAAGCGTCTTGGGGCCCGCGCAGCGCGCGTAGTCGGGCAGGCCTGTGCAATAGGGGTGTTTGTTGCTGGGGGATTAGCGGTGACGGTGCTGATGTGTGCTCGGACGTACCTCCGCATGAAGGCGGAGCGCAGGACGGGTGGATTGCATGCCAAGTGGCGACGCCACGCCACTTACCGGGAGTTGTGGAGGGGCGGATCTTGGGGATGAGCTGCGGGGCAGTGTAGAGATGCGGTTGCGGAGCAGTGTGTGTTGAGGCTGCGTTGGTACGTTTGAGCTGCGCTTTCTTACAAGCAGGGTTCTTGCCGTATGTGGTACGCGTTGGCTTACCTTTATGTTCTCCTCTTGCGCACCCTTGGATGGGTCCCCCCACGGGCCATGACCGGCCAACTGCATCAGGAGCACCCAGCGGACAGGTGATGATGTGGTGTGGGGCGACGATGTTGCAGGAGTAGCGGACAACGCGGGTTAACTCCCCGTAGCCTTCACCATACTGCAATATAATTGCACATTCCAAGCTTACCCAGCTTGAGCTAGCCTGTGACGCTTGCGAGAAGGCGTTCCCTTCCATTTTTGGGCTTGCGCCGAACTCCCCTCACTCAGGCTTGACTATCATCCATCATCACTATGCTGAATTCAGTTTGCAGTCACTAACGCCACAGTTTGCGCGCAACGTCACACAGCAGATGGAAGGTAGCTGAAGTTTTGAAGAGACAAATGGCAAACGGCAAGGACCCATGCGGCAAACGAGGAGTAATCAGGTATGTAACACCCTGTAGCACTCTGTGCGGGTTGAGGCAGGCCGTGAGGAGCAGGAGGGGGGACGAAAAACTGCCCCGTGCTGCGTGCGGTGCTCATACAATGCAGCACCGATGCAGCACCACACCCGCACCGCCATCAACTTCTTTCGCGACAATGACTGCACCTATGTTATAGAAAACTACAGAGGTTTACCTGGCACCACACCTGCTTGTCAAAAGCAACTCCGGTACATACACTCAGGCTAAGAGTGATCGCTTACACATACTGCCCTTGAAGAGTGGGTGGTAGGCAATTGCCAATTTACTACCGCTCTGCACACCGCAACTATCCTTGGTACTGAACCCGCAACACACGGATGTCGCTGCGCCGGGCAGCCTCGCTGCTTGTGCGTGGCCTCTCCGAAGCAACACATGTATGTCGTGAGCATACGTCTACAGCGCGCTTGTATTCTGGGCCAGCGTCAACGTCGGGGAGACGATGGTCTGCCATCGGCCTAGCGGAAGAGGGAGGCTTCGCAGCAGCCGCAGCCCTCCGATCCATAAGAGGGATAAGAACGGATGCACGTGAGAAGCCGAAACTCACACCAGCGGATATCGGGCTTTACTGGGTGAGTATCGACGTGTGGCTGTACCCACCACTCCACGGCACGCGTGCCCGTGGCAAACTGGGGAGGAATGGCAGGCACCTCCTCAGACGCAGAGCAACACGTTGCTACAGGAGACTAGAATATATGCGTACCCTGCCCTTGGGGCCGCCGAAGCGAGCCACTGTGCATGCCCTAAACAAACCCACTCACGTGCCTTTGTCGCCCCACCTCCGGGCTCCCTGCAGGGCGCTGCGGCAGTCTTCATGGTAGCGATGTCGTACGCCTCCGTGCCTCTATACAAACTCGTCTGTGCGGTGAGTACCACTGGTCAGATGTATCCTAACTTCGGAAGGCAGTGCAGTGGGGGGCCAAAACCACAGTCCCATACGCCATACCGGTAGTCCCCAGCAGCCGTGATCCGTGCTACATTGTGGGCAAGAGCCGGAGGTCCATGACCGGACCGAAACACAGGGACGGTCTCCTGGACCTAGGCACAACCTGGCAGGGCGCAAGGGCATGGGGCAACGCCCGGAGAGTACCGGACGGTACCGGTCTACGCACCTGGGGCACACCGCAGCAGGAACTTGCTCTTGCTGTCGTCTGGTGAAGTGCTAGCCTTTGGAATACGGTAGTTGCCAAACCCGATGCACGGATTGTGGCTTGGCATGCAGGGACGCAAGTAGAGACGTGCACCGATGGTCCATGGAGCGAATCCATGCTGGGTGGTCCTTTTCTGGGTGGTCGTGCCGGAGGGTTACCCATCACTCACCCCACATTACACACCGTGAACGCACCAGCAGCCGCACCAATAGATACACATGATACGTGCACTCAACCCCTCAGTCTTTAAGTGCCATCCGCATTTGCCCCATATGCCCGTTTATCTCATCGCCAAATCTTAAGCGCAGCCCTCCCTAACCCATTACATGCGCGTGCCTCAGGCGACTGGCTACGGCGGGACTGTCAGGGCTGGCAAGGTGCGCGTGCTGTGTTGTGCGCGTTTACCGCCAGCTCGCCGGCATGCCGTTCGGCGATGTGCCACCAGCGCTCACACAGAGGCCCGTATAGGCTTTGGCCCTGAGGGACGCACGGGTGTGTGCAGCTGTATGCAGGATGCGCTGTACTACGGGAAGCATGCAGCCTCGTCAGCTTCGCATGAACATTTAATGCCCATGCCTGCATACCGGTACCCACATGCGTGGCGGAGATGGCCTGCCTGCATCATCCGTTATGCAGAGCTGCGCTCGCCGTCGGAACCGTGCGCTTTGCACCGCTGCGCTCGCAGTCCGTGAAGCACCATGCGACTGATCCCCAACTTTTGTGCTCGTGTGTCCATACTGCAGACGGTTGAGGAGAAGCTGAAGAAGCGGTTGGAGAAGCCGGACGCCAAAGTGGAGGAGTGAGTGGGTTGGCACATACGCATGAGCGTTTAGGGGATACGGTCAAGAAGCAGGCCGGGTGCACCGAGAGCCGGCAATTCATGCACGGCGCGCTTACATGCAGTTTTTACTTCAAGAGAGGTTAGTGTGTGGAGTACGTGGCTTGCCATGGGGCAGGCCCTCCGCGAACCACATGGAGTGTGGGGCAGTCATGTTGCATGTGGGACTAGGTGCATACGCGTGGGTTGCACGGGGACGTGGGACTAAGGGGTAGGAAAACAAGTGTATGGTGGGGGGCCGGCAGCTGGCCACGCTGCGTGTGGCGCTGCTTGTTGGCGGGTGGGTATGGGGTATGGGGCTCGGGACAGGGTTTGTTGTTGCATGTCGCAGGGCCGCCGCCGCCCTGCGGATGAACACATACGTGATTCTGTTGACACCCTATTGCCCCTCCTCGTAACGAAGTGCTACCCTTTGTGCCAGGCCGCCGCCGCCCGCAAGCGGCATGTGTGTTCAACGTGTGAGGTGTCTGACACCATGCCGTGGAAATTCAACGGGTACCTACTGACGTGACACCCGTCCGCCCCACACCTGTTCCTGTGTGCTAACCCACGCGCAGGGCCGCCGCCGCGCGCGAGCTGCGCGTGTGGTTCAACGCGGACGTGTCCGACACCATGCCGTGGGAGTTCAAGCCCACGCAGGAGTTCGTGCGTGTGCGGCCGGGGCAGAGCACGCTGGTGTTCTTCACCGCCCAGAACAAGAGGTAAGGGGCCGCGGCAAGGGTAGGCAGGGGTGACCGTGGGTGGAGTTAGGGCATGGCAAAGAGGAGGCAAAGAGGTAAGGGGCTGCGCGGGACGTTGGATTTGCCTGTGATACGCGCGTTTGAGGATACCGGGGGCAGAGTGTGGTCGTGGTTGTCAGCGTTCGGAGTAGGAGGAATAGGCCCGCACGCATGGGGAGGCAGGGGAGGCTGACGTTAGGCATGGCAGCGCTGTACTACCCCGAAGGGGGGGGGGACTTCAACGCTCTTCTTTTGCAGGAAATCTGTAGCCTGTGTTAGCTAATTATGGCAGGGACCTGGACCCTATACCGGGATGCAGCACGCTGTACCGACAATTTGTGATATGAAATGCCACAACGCCCTACCCCCCATCCCATTGTCCAACGCCCTGCAGCGACAAGCCTGTGACGGGCTACTCCCTCTACAACGTCACCCCCGACAAGGCAGCCTTCTACTTCAACAAGATCCAGTGCTTCTGCTTCGAGGAGCAGCGCCTGCGGGCCGGCGAGACGCTGGACATGCCCGTCTTCTTCTACATTGACCCCGAGTTCGCAACAGACTGGAACTGCAGGAACATAAACGACATCACGCTCTCCTACATCTTCCACAAGGTGGGGGCGGCGGGTAGCAATTGACGGACGCTGCAGAGCGGAGGGATGCCGCACATGGAAGTGCAAAGGGAACCTGCAGTTACTGGGAAGGCACTGCTGGTTTTGGTGCTGCGGATGGTCCCTCGTGTTTACCGGCTTACCACCCCACCCACGGGGTGCCACGTGCCGCCAGGCGATGATGTGGTGTTAGGAAGTGTAACTGTAGGAAGAGGTTCGCGATGGGGACAGCGGGGCGGCGGCGGGGCGGAATGCGGGTTGCAGGGTGGTGTCCTGGTACGCCAATGTGGGTACTGTCCTACCGTGAGTGATTCGTCCATGCACTGGATGCGTGGTGACCCTCCCCAACCCTCTCTTCACTTCACATGCAAGCGTGTCAACACACGTATGTGCTACAGTACTGTACGTGTGGCACTATTTTGCTGACCGCCCCACCACGGGTGCCACGTGTCCCAGGTGGATGACGAGGACCTAGAGGAGGAGGAGGACGACGGGCGGCCCTCCGTGGTCAAGGTGGGTTAGGGGTGCATGGCGGCACTTGCTGTTACCGTTCAGGTGGCTGGCTTGGCCACACGGGCCTTACCCCGCGAGGGTTACTTTGATCGGGATATGTACCGGTACCGGTAGGTCAAGGGAACATGCCTTACCAGTACAGCACACACAAGTCAGCACGAGAAGCCCCCGCGTACCGTAATGGGCCTACCTTTTTACTAGGACGCACGATGCTCGCGTCCAGCACTCCCCACCGGTGGCGTGCACCGCTCTGTCGCACTGCCTGTTTTTTTTGTCCTGCGGGCGAGGTGGTGTGCTGATGGTCTACTTCATCAGGCGTACGGCAGCCTCTCTTGCTGACGGGGCCCCCTCGTGCCCCATGCCACTCTCCCTGCCCCGCCCGCGCACTGCTCCTCCAGGTGCACAGCGGGCCGCACCCCGCCATGCCCAACGCCATGCAGCTACCCCAGGCGGTGGCGGCAGGGGGGCCCACACCGGCTGGCAGCTGACGAGGGACTTGTGGAGCAGTTTACACAACTGACATGTTTGATACGTGAGGGGCGGGGCTGGCTCACAAGTCACAACTTGTTGTGCCAAACCGGACGCGCGCTCTTCGAAAGCGAAGGTTGCGGTAGCGGCCGAGCGCCGAGGAGACTATGGAGACTATGTGCTGTGCATTTGGGGGCATGTGGAGAGCAGGCAGCAAGCAGTTGCCTCGAGCGGTGGCGGCAGGGGGGCATACGTTACGTTGGCGAGCATCTGCACCTGAGGAGCGCTATTTGCATTGTTTCACCGATAGCAGCTTCAACCTGGCACACGGCTTTTTTGGGCGCTTCATGACGGGTCATGTTGGAGTAGCGGCTGCGAGAAGTGGCTTTGGCCTATGATTTGTTTCGTGGTTTTAAGGAGAGCAGGTAGGGCGGAAGCAAACAGCTGCCTCAGGCGGTGGCGGCAGGGGCGCCCACGCATGCAAGCACCTGACGAGCGCTGTCTGGCTTACACGTGACATACCGGTACTGCGGTGGCGTCTGTTGGGGTTGGGGCCTGCCTGTAACCTTGGCTTGTGTCTGCGGCGGAGAGGGTGGCTGCCTAACGCCTGGCCGCCTGGACTGGGCCCCAAGGACCCTCCTGTGCTATGTGGCGGAAACGGCGGGAACCAAGGGGCAGGCGTGGGTAGGATTGCACCTTGTATGGCCAGATGCAGGTACGAGTGGGTTATCCTGGTGAGGGCCGTCACCAGGGCACGAGGGGAGCTCCCCAGGCTAGCACCATGTCGGCACGACAACGGTCTACGGCGTGGTACTAGCATTCGCGGGGCATGAGAGGTCCAACAGTGTATATTGTATTACATACGTGAAACTCATGCGTACGGTGCGCCAAGTAGCGACCTTGTGGACATCTGTGTGGACATCGCGAATACAAAAGCTCAGCTGCGCGTATGACATGGCTCAGCCTTGATACCGCGGCTACACAGACACCATGAAGGATTGTGCAAAATTCAACACTTCTGAACCTGAACCTAGGTGTCCGAGGTTCTGAGCAGGCTTGACATCGGCGAGGCGCCACCATGTCCGCGGTGCCACGCGCTTCGACGCTGCTCGAGTGCTTACCTTTCGTCGTCGACAACTGGACATCTCGCGATGATGATGATCAGGCCAAGCCCCATTTCCTGACTCACTGTCACAAGGTGCGCACTGCCCCCTGCAGCTGCGCACCCGCGCCCCTGTGTAAGCGTGCACTACACCCAACCCAGCCCAGACAACAGCGAACAACCTTCACCTGCATTCTCTAGGTACCTTCTGCCTAGGAATTATCAGGCCTCGCACGTAATTTGCTCTCTTGCTGTCATCCCCCCCGCAATACTCCGTTCCAGGACCACACAGAGGGCATCGAGGCATGCTCCGTCGACGTGTACTGCACCCCCCTCACGCACCGCCTGCTGCTGCTCCGCCAGCCGGGCGCCGCCAACCGCAACCGCTTCCACGAGCTGCAGTACGGCGTGCCGACCCACGTGACCCACGGGTCCGTGTCGTACACCGTAACCGCCCTGGACGCGGGCCACTGCCCCGGGTCTGCCATGCTGCTGTTCCAGGGGTGCTTTGGCACCATCCTGCACACAGGCGACTGCAGGTGAGCCGGCTGTTGACGGCTGAGCGTGCCGTTTACTCAAACTCACCGCATGCTATTTTAATTACTGGTATCGGTATCGTCGTAAGGTGCGACACTGTTACCGGTGAGGTGGCAATGGGGGCGTGGTGGAATTGCTTGGGCAATATCCTGCACACGGGGGACTGCGGGTGGGCTGACAGCTGACGGCCGTGAGTGCCGCTCACCGCAAGAGGCCTTGCGTTGCCTGTAGGGATTTCCTTCAAGCTATGGTGCTGGTCCCGGTGTGCATGGAAGGGGTCTTGGAGACTGGGCTGAATAGAGCGCCCCGAATTGTGGGTCGGCTGCTGGCCGCACACCGCCTTACACGCCATGTGATGCCCGTGTGCCGTGCACGCACAGCGTACGCGTGCGTGTAGCATCTGTACGGAAACACAGTGGTGAGCTGGTGACGAACGTATCAGTGCTGCTGAACTGTCTCAACCCTCCACATGCCGGCGGAACGGCATGTGGCTAAGGCATAACGAGTGGCCAGCCCAATGCAGCCCCAGCAATCGCTCTCTACGGTACCGAGCCACCCACAGCCGCTCTCCAACCCACCCTCCAACCTCCCCACGCAGGTTCACTCCCGAGGTGCTGCAGGGGGTGGTGGCCGCGCTGCGGGACGGGGACGACCACCAGTACGGCTGCGGGCACGGCGAGTACGACGACGGGCCAGGCGGGTACGGCAGTGCCGTACATGACGGCGTGGGACCCGGCCATGCGCGTGGCGCCCAGCAGGTGCCTCAGCTGGACCTCATCTACCTGGACTGTACCTTCGCCGATCTACCGCTGGTGGGTACTGCTATACACGTACTGCCCCCCCCCATCACTGCCCGAATTCCTCTGCACGCACCTCTGCATCCCGTACACCTGGACTGCACCTTCGCCGACCTACCGCTGGTGGGTGCTGCTATACGCGTTCCCGCACGGGCACAAATCGAAGACACCTGGTCAATTTTACTCCATACACCCGCACCTTGATGCAGCTGTTTAACGCAATGTGATGGGGCTCATGGGGCTTGGCGCCTTCGCCGACCTCCCGCTGGTGGGTACTGCGCCCCACCTCCCCACTTCCCGAGTCCCTCTGAGCGCACCACCGCATTTTTTGCACAAGCATGTGCAGTGGGGCCATGTGTGTGCTGCTCCGATGGGGCAACAGGGGCGCCCGTCAGCACATATGCTCATTGCCGTTCACCAGTTTTCAGCGCCTGTTGGCAGCGCCGCTCCTACGACTACGCACAACCCGTTGCGGGAGCCACACGCCTGTCCGTGCGACCGTGCTGCTGTCTCCACACTACACACTGCAGGACTTCCCCAGCCGCCAAGAAGCCGTACGACAGGCGGAGCAGCTCGTCCGCTCCACCTACCCCCAGCTGGGCTCACTGGACACCAGTCTGGCAGCAAGGATGCCCAACGGCGGCAGCAGCGCCGGCACCAGCGCGGCAGGCCTCCAGCCGACGCCGATGACTGCTGCTGCTGCTGCCGTTGGTGGTGCAGCAACTGTGGGTGCTGCACCGTTGCCCCTGCCCCTGCCCCCGTCCCTGCCCCTGCCCCGCGTGTTCCTGTCCGCTGACCTTCTGGGCACGGAGTCGTTGCTGGAGCTGGCTACAGCCGCATTCGGCATGCCGCTGTTTGTGTGCAGCCCGGAGCAGCACCAACAGGTGGGTTCAAGACATTGTGCGAAGCTGCCCTTGCCGTGCGTACAATACCTGCTACGAGGCCGTGTGCGTCAGTGCCGTGTAGGACAAGGTGGAGGTGGATCCCGGCCTACAGCGTGTGTTGCCGGGGTTCCTTGTGCTGTACTTTGTCCTGCGATCAAGTCGGCCCCCCTGTCGCATTTTCTGCTGCGCTGCTTCGTGAATGGAGCGTTTCTCATGTGCCTGTTGTCCAAAATCGTTCTTGTTCTGCTATTCCTGTTGTACGATGCAGTACGGCTTCGCGAACGCGGACCTTGTGCGGCAGCGCCGCGCGGAGTTGCAGCTGCTGTCGCTGCACCGCCTGACGCTAACAGACGACCCGTTCGCCACCCCCTTCCACCTATGCGGGGTGCGAGACTACTGCCGTCGGAACAACAATACCACCATCAAAAACAACAGCAGCAGTAGCAACGCGACCGCATCCAAGCGCATGAGCAGTTTGCAAGGCAGCGGCAGCGCCCGCCTTACCAACAGCCTCGGCGAGGTGGCAGATGACGCTGGTGGGGGGCAGCCGGGTGCTGCGGGCGGTGACCCATACCTCGGAGTGTACGGCAGTACGGCAGGGAGCACGGCGGCGAGTACGGCAGGGGCGGCGGAGTGCCTGTTCGTACGGGGCTCTACGCAGGTCTTCGGCCAGGCTGTACGAGAGCAGTGCGGAAGGTATGACGAGAGGCTAGGATGTGTTACTGCGTGTGGGTACGCGTCATCTCATGGATATTGGCAGCCTTGAGATTGGCAGCCGATTATCAAGTCCTTTCAAGCATGTTCCAGCATGGTCTGATCCCCGAGTAGTCCTGGACTTGCACAGAGGATAAAACGGTTTCCATGCCCCGAATCCTGCAGCACCCGCGAGATGCTCACCCGCCGTACGGCCGCCCCCGCGCCCACCTCCGCCGTACAAGAGCGCGCCGTACACTACGTCCTGTACTCGCAGCACAGCAGCCGTACGGAGCTTGCTGAGGCGCTTGCCGTACTGCGGCCGCGCGCCGTACGGCCCATCAGCGCGGACCAGGTGGGCAGCGTGGCGGCTGTGATTTGGGAGAAGCTGTACGGCAATGGCGGCGCCGCCAGAGCCGCCGCGGCTGCGGAGGCGATGGAGGAGGAGATACGCGTCCGGATGGAGTGTGCACTGGCGGCAGCGGTTGGGACGGTGGACGAGGTTGGCTGGGGCAACAGCGATAGCGACGGCGAGGGGGACTGGAGGGAGGAGGTTGAGGGGGATGAGGAGGAGGAGGGCGTGGTTGTGGTGGTGGAGAGGGACGGGGAGGATGGGGGTAAGTATTGTAGCAGCATGGGGCGTGGGGTGAAGAGGTCCCGCCAGGAGGCTGCTTGCAGCGGCCCCCAGGCGGCTTCGGAGGGTGAGGGAGGGACGAGAGGAGGCGGGAAGAGGTTGCGGCGCGAGGAGGGCAACGGTGGCGGCTGCGGCGGGCCTGGGGGTGGGGACGGGATGCAGGGGTGTCGCTCGTCAGCTGGTGTGGATGTACGTGTGGATCAGGGGGTAGCGACAAAGGCGGCGTCCAGCGGGGACGGCGCCGCGCAGCCGCTGCGCAAGCAAGCATGCGGCAGCGGCGGTGGTAGCGGTAGAGGCAACAGGGCCAACGGCGGCAGCGGCGACAGCGGCAGTCAGGCCGACCGGCAGCTGCAGGGGCCGCTGACCACCGCTGCTCCTCCCCGTGCGTTGTGTGCAGTCGTCGAGGAGGCGCAGGGGTGCAGGCATGTGCGGCCGGCGGCGATGGCGGCGGCGGCGGCGGCTGGTCCAAGGCCGTACCACCTCGCGCGTCAGACCCGGCAGCCGCCGCCGCGGCCGCCGCTGTCGCTGAAAGCGGCTGCGAGGAGGTACCTCCCCCGCCGGGGTACCTTGGCTGGGTTGGAAGGGATGGTGGGGCTGGCGGCAGGGTCCGGGTCACAGCCCGGGGCGCGACGCAATGGTCGTACAGTTGATGCTACAACTTCCAGTGGGGTGCAGCCGCCGACGTGCGTGCAGCAAAACAGCCTTAGCCAGCAGCAGCATCAGCGGCAGGTGTGCTGGCACAGTGACAGCAGCAGCAGGCGGTGGGCAGGCCAGTGTGGGGTAGGGGTGGTGGCGGCGGTGGCGGGGACGCAGCGCTCAGGTACTGGTAGCGGCTGTGGCAGTGAGGGAGGCGGAAGCGAAGGCAGGGGTGGCAGCCTGGCGGCGGCGCGCAGGTGCCTCCCGGCTGCGGCGGTGGCAGGGACACAGGGTGGTGGCAGCGGGGTTGGCGCCCTGGTGGCAGGGCGGCAGTTCCTCTCCCGACGAGGGACACTGGAGGGTGTGCGGAAGTGCGTTGAGCGAATAACTGGGGCGGAGGTACAGGCAGGTGCAGCAGCTGCAGCAAGAGCAGCAGGAGCAGTGAACGGTGCTGGGAGGTGTGCTCCTGGAGGTCTCGCGGCGTTGGTGGGACCAGCTGCCACTTCCGGGGGTGAGGATGCACGGGAGGGCGGGAACAGGTGCCCTGCTGGGAGCGTGCCTGGAGGGCCTGTGTCGGGATACATCGCTGGGCGAGCAGGCGGATGTGCGGCTGCGGCGGTCGTGTCTCCAAGCCACGGGGTGACCGGCGGGGGCGGCGGTGGAGGCAGCGGCGGAGACAGTGAGGGTGGTAGCGGCGGCGGCGGCGGCAGCGCCAGCGGCGACAAGCGTTGCAGGGGCGCCAACGGGCGCTGGGCGGGCGTCCTAAACTGGCGCGGTGGCTCGAGTCCCAGCGGCGCCGGTGGCGGCGGCGGCGCCAATGCCAGCGGCAGCAGCCCTGGCGGCGGCGCAGGTGGCGGCGGCGGCACTGGTGGCGGCGGTAGCCCTAGAGGTGGCGGTGGCGGCAGCGGCGGCGGCCGTGGAGGCACCTATGCGAGTGGCATCGGCGACGGCCTCAGCGACAATGGCCCTAGTGTCTGCGGCAGCGCGGACGGGGTGGGTGGCGGCGAAAGCTGCGGTAACGGCCCTAGCGGCGGCGGCGGCGTTGTACGTGGCGACGGAGACAGTGGGGACAGAGGAGGCGGAGGGGGGAGCAGTGGGTACGGCGGAGGGCGGCAGGCGCTGCGGAGCCAAGGCGGTGACGTTGAAGAGCCCTTGGCGTCAGCACGGGATGAGCAGCTCGTGTCCGGGGGTGGCAGTGCGTTCCCGCCGCGGACCCATGGGAGGCCATGTGCAGCTGACGGGCTGCACGGCTCACGTGCGGAGTTCGAGGTGGACCTTGGGGCGGCGTGCCATGCGACACATGGCACGCAGCAAGGTGACGGTGGGCCAAGCGGATGGGCCGTCTGGGAGGTGCGGTCGCCCTGTGGCGTCAAAAGGATGGCAGCGGGCTCTGATGCGGCGGTGGGGTTGGCAGCAGCGGCTGGGGCGTCGGGACAGGGCCCGCTGGGCCCCACCAGTAGGATGAATGCGGAGGGTGGTGGGGCAGCGCAGGTGCAGCTTCAGAGTGGTGCTGGTGCAGCAGGAAGTTGCGTGCTAGGGCAGGTGGGGCCGGTGGGTTGTGCTGGGACAGGATCAGTGGGGCGTGCAGCGGTGTGCGTAACGGGGGTGGTAACAGGTGCAGAAAGCGGTCTGGTGGAGAAAGGCAAGGGCGGAACGGACGGACGGGGGGACGGACGCGGGCTGGGTGTGGGGGCTGGGGGAACGGGGGGTTGGCAGGCAGGAGCAGGGGAGGCTGGTGGGGGTGGGGAGGGTGGAGGGAAGGCAGTAGGCGGGCGGGAGGGCGGCCGGGAGGAGGGGCGAGGCGGGAGCGTGTTAGGCAGGTTGCTTGACGACGAGTGGTAGGTGCTGCTGGCATGTGCGACTACCGGTATGCGCTTGGTGTAGGAGTTATGAGGGGTGTGGCACGGAGTGGCGCTCCTCCACCGTGCCGTTGCCTGGAGTGCGACAGAGGTGGGCCGCCGGCCCAGTGCGCACGTTTGTCGCACGAACGCAGGATGGTTTGACGGTTTTCCTCGCTTGCTTGCTTGCTTGCGTTGTTTAGATGACAATTTCGACCGGTTGCTGCCGAGCAAAACAGCCGTGGCTGCGACACGTGGCACAGGCATGTCGCCCTCGCACGAGCAGGAATGGAAATGCCAATTGCCAAAGGAATCAATTTACAGACGAGTCAATGCTACGAAGCAAGCAGCAAGGCACCTCCCGGGCACCATGTACGTTCCCTCTCTTACGCGTTCCTTATGATCACAGAACAGATGTGTTCACAGCATCACAGGCAAGCAGGTCGCGTGTATGGATCACGCATCAATCTGGTAAAGGACACCGGTACACACGGTATACCGGTAGCCATAAGCCAGCAATGAATCAAGGCCCCAAGACAGCCCCAAGACACTCCGCACCGTGGCAAACGGCCTCAACCGGCTTACACCAGTACCAAACCGTCTCCCTCGTCCCACTTAGCCCCGCCGACCGCACTGGCACAGCATGCAGGCCCCTAGTAAACATCCAGCAGCCCTGGTCACACAAAAATACATCCTCCAATCCTCCTACAATTGAAGTACACCCTTGCATCCCCGCGCCTGTCACTCACGCGCTTCCTGCTCCGGGCCCTGTGCCATACCGTACACACCGCATACGGTACGGATGCAACGCACGACGCCAACACCGTGTCCCTGCAGCAGCAAGACCAGGCAGCACCAGGACGCGTACCTAACACCCAGCCCACCAGATGTACTCCAACGAATAACCTATCGTTGCGGTGCCCAATAGCATAACCGCGCTCGTGCAGCAGCAGGTCCAGGCCAGGAATCGCTTACGTCCCCCTCACCGCTCCATGTGCATCTATACTGGCACTTCCCACAAAATCCACAGTGCTTCACCAAAGGCGTATCATGAACACCGCAGGCTTCAGCGTACAGCACCTGGCACCACCGCTGCCCTGTGCCTTGCCCCTCCCACTCCTTCCTCTTGCAGCTCACTGACTCAAAATTCCCAACCTGCAACCTGCAACTCGCACACCTCTCTTCTCCCCTCCTGCAGCATGTACATCCCGCTCGCACGGCGGCCCAAACCAACCAGCCAGCCAGCTCACAGCAGTTTAAACCTCATGCCCAGACCGCCACCGTCCTTCGCTCACGCGCACGCAACCCAAACCTCTCCCGCGTCCCGCCACCCACTCCAAGGTCACATTCTCACAGCGCTTGCTGACTGCCCGCCTCCCGTTCTTCTCCGTCTGAGCAATTCCCTCGCTCCGCCGCAAACCCAAGCCGCCAGCAACCCCCATCCCGCATCCGCTCACACCCAGGCCACCTGGCTCTTGATCTGCTGCTCCGTGACCCACGTGCCGTGGAAGCCGTACGGCACGCGCTGCGGCATGCGTACGGCGGCCACGGGCTTGGGCGCCATCCTGCGGGCGAGCGGCACGAGGTAGGGCGTTGGTGTGGTAAAGACAAATGAATTGGGAGGATGGGAGCGGACCGGGTCAGGAAAGCGCTATCCTGTCCTGCGTGTGCATAGTGTACCGTACCGTAAGGGCGCTGTGGCGTTGTTGTCCCCGCCAGAACAAACCAGGCATTGTGGACAACAGGGCAGGGCTGGTTTGGGCAGGGTACTCACGTGTGCGCGTCGTAGATGTGCAGGTACGACATTTGGGGCCAAAGACAGTGACAGTTCGGCCTGCTACAGTGGCAGCTGCAGGCCGTTTCCGCGACGGCACGCGCGCATCCGCACTAACTGCCATAACGGCCATGAACACGGCCTTGGAGGTGTCAAAATCCAGGACACCGGTCCAAAATTTGGCCAAAACGGTGTCCTTGGCTGGTGCATTTTTTCTGAGTTTGCCGAAGTCCTGGTGTTGTCGTACTCACGTGTGCGCGTCGTAGATGTGCAGGTACGACACGTCCTCGTTGGTGTTGTGCACGTACACCACCAGGTAGCCGTCGTCCTCGTGGCTCTCCGCGTGCCGTACGGCCGCCGTACGGTCGCCGCCGTTGGCCGTTACCTTGGGTACGAACACGGCCTCGCCGCCGTACACGCCGGGCGGGTAGGTGATCTTGGCGACCACGGCGTCCTTGCCGGCCTTGGTGGTGATGTCCGCCTTGGCGATGCCCGTAAAGGCGGCCGTGCTGTCGTACGGAGTACGGAGTACGGGTGTACCACGTACGGCACGAGGAGGCAGGAAGGGGTGCGTCAGGGCATGCACTCGGGGTGCTGGGACGATGGCGAAGGGGCGCCCGGCGGACAAGGCTTCTTGCTTTGTCGGGGAAGGCGGCAGAACGATAAGGTGCGTGCAGGTGCGCGTCTGCAAGGTGACCACAACACACCCACCACGCTTCCGCCCGCATATTGCACCTGGCCTATACTGCGCGCCCCAACTCGCACACAAGGCCCCCTGCCACCACCACCACCACCACCACCACCACAACAACAACAACAACCACCACCACCACCACCAGCACAACCACAATCACCAGTACAACCTACAGCCAACACCACCCACCTGGCCGCGGGGTCCATCACCGCCATCCACACCCACTTGTTCGGCCGGGTGGCCTGAGGCCAAGGAGACAGGGGGCAGAGGGCGGGAAGGGGGATGTCTAGATCCTGTGTGCAGACGCGGTAGGTGTCGACCCAACCACCCGCAATGCTGCACAACTACGGTAGTGACAGGGTTGCGTGCACCATGCAGCCCGTGCGCTGGTCCCCGCGTGCACAACGCACAGACAGGCAGCTGCAGTTCCATGACCTGTTCAACAACCTCGTCACCAACCTCGTCACCCTAAGCACACCCACCCGGTAGGGGTTGACCACCGGGAAGTCGGCCGTGACCTCGGTCAGGCGGCGGGCGGAGGCGGCGCCCGTCTTGGGGTCGAACGTGTACTCGGTCAGGCGGCCCAGCTCCTGGGCAATACGTTGCAATTTAAAAAATGTTATATTGTGTACATATATTGGAAATATATGGGAGCCGGCCTTGGGGTCGAACGTGTACTCGGTCAGGCGGCCCAGCTCCTGCAACACATGGAACACGTGGCCTACAGTATTACCGTACCACCATCATCACCTTGAGGTACGTATCATGCGCCCTGTGCGTATCGTGCGCCCTTGCTGAATGGTAGCTCTCATGCCCGTCGACGGCCACACATCGCACGCACACCCAACGGCGTGCCACCACGTCCTTACCTTGGACCCGTCCATGGGGTCCAGGATAAACCACATGAAACCGCCCTCCCGCAGATTAAAGCTCTTCACACGATATAACTTCTCCGCCCCCACATGCAGCATGCCACCGCATACCCACCTTGGACCCGTCCATGGTGTCCAGGTTGAAGCTGATGAAGTCCTGCTGGCAGGCGTACACCTGTACGGCGTACGGCAGTATACGGTGTACGACAAGAGTGTTGTACGGCAATGGTATTGTACCGTACACATCCTGCGCGTTGCTGTTTGCTGCGATGGCTGCAAGGGCGGGGAGTGTTGAGCGGTGTAAGCATCAGGGTCCGCCAGGGACTACGAGGGGCATCAACGCAGCCCCAACAACTGTACCCCATGCACACTATCCGGCCCGGAGCCTTCAAGCCTACCCTATCCAGGCCGTTTACCGCCCCGGTCCCGTATCCCGTCCGAGCCCCACCAGGCCTTGATCCTAAACCCCTGCGCCGCCCCTAGCACCTCCTGGAGTCCCAGCACGCCGTGCTGTGCCCGTAGCTGTGCTTTGCGCACAGAGTCGCTCGACTAACTAATACAGGATCCGTTGTATGTGTGTTAACATACAAAAGCGACTGCCCCACCTTTACCAGGCCCTTCTCCTCGAACGAGTTGGCGGTGTGCACCGCGTAGAAGCCGCCGTGCTCGCCCTGCGGGACGGGCAGAGGCACGCATCGTGAGTGGTGTGGGTTAGCAACACAGGGTGTGGACTAAATCAACAGCAAGCCGACCGTCAGGCTGTGCACTGCGTAGAAGCCGCCGTGCTCGCCCTGCAGGCCAGGCAAAGAATGTCGTTGTGTTGTGGGTTGTGGTGCGGGTTAGGAACATGAGCGGTGTGGGTTAGCACCCAGCCGATGGTCAGGGTGTGCACCGCGCTGAGGTCGTGCTGCTCGCCATCCCAAGACAGGCAGGGCACGTCGCCTCGTGCTGTGGTGTGGTGTGGGTTAGCAGCGACCTGATAGCCAGCACTACCGGTACCGGTCCCACCATCACGACACCACCAAGCTGCACGCAAGAGCACGGCGCTACCAGGTCCGGGTGCAGCCAAGGTGCTAGTGCAGCATTCGAGGTGTAATCACCGTCTCAGCGGGCGGTCAGAGCCTCTGCCCCTAAACTTCACTCCATCCCTTCCTACCCCTGCCTCCATCCCCCCTGTGACCCCAGCTTGAACCACTGCACAGGGAAGCCCCCCAGTGGCACCCCCTCCCATGTCCCTACCGCCGTCCCCACTACCTTGAGCTCGAACCACTGCACAGGGGAGCCCCCGTCGGGGGACGACGCCGCGTCGCGGCGCAGCAGGCCGAAGCGGGAGGGCAGCTCGCGCTTGAGCACCAGCGGCACAGAGTTGTGCTTCACCATGGCCTGCGGGGACATGGCGGTGCGTGTGTGCAAGTGGTGTGTGTTAGGTACCGGTATGCTAATACACAGGGCACGGTTGAGCACCAGCGGCACCGAGTTGTGCTTCACCATGGCCTGCAAAGCAGTGTGCCCGATTTCACACTCCTATACCCGATGGTTTAGCGGTTAGCGGTAAGGGACAGCACCACCGGGCTTGGTTCCTGTGCGGACGTTCCCTGTGTGTACCATACCGTCCTGCCCCATGCAAACCACCATCTATGGGCTTCCGCACAGCGGGTAGGTGGGTGACATAAGCGCATATATCCTACGCTCGCTGTGGTTGTGGACCGACCCCTTGAACCTTTAGCCAAGCAACGTTGACCCAGCCCTCACTGCTGGGTGAGGCACACAGGCAGCTCGCAGGTGCATGGGCATGGGCAGATGCACACATGTCCTCTGTGCGCCGCATGTGCGACACAACCAGTCAATTACTTCCCGAGCCGTCGGTCAGGTGCTTGAGCAATCGGACGCACCCCACGCGTCACGATCACACGTGCCAGGCGCACACGCCCTCAAGCAACCTACCGCGCCATCGAAGCACACGGGCAGGTGCATGAGCACAATGTAGCTCTCTGTGGCGGCCATGTCGTCTGTGGGGCAGGGAACCAGGAACAGGGGCGGGTGTGGAGACACAGTCACGCAGCCACTACGATGGCGAGTGAGTGGGTGCATACACGCCAGTGCCCCAAAGGCCTGCAGCAGCCAACGACAATAAGGAGTCATCAAGGACTGCCCGCAGCAGGCACAGCATGACGCGTTCCAACTCACAGACGCCTCATTGCTTCAGCACCCAGTCACTAAAAACAAGCCAATGTACGATTGGAATGGTGCTCAGCTATGTTCATGTAGCAGGTCCATATTCAACAGCCGGTACAAAGGTCTTTGCATTACTCACGCATCATGGTGGGGTACGGCACCTCCACGCCCCAGTGCCGTACGAGGTTGCCGAACTCATCCAGCACGCCCGCCGACACGTACGGGTTGGCGTCGTAGCGGTACGAGATGAACAGCATGTCGCCTGTACGGCAGCCAATTACACGGCATGTTAGTCCCACACAGGGCAGCACCTTGCGAACATGTCCCTGTGCGCTTTGCAGCTCTGGCCGATCGCCACGCTTAACGCTATCTTGCTCTGCCATCCTTCCCCGTCCTGTTTTCCCCTGCGCCCTGCCCCACCGTTGACCGGGTCAATCTTGGGGTGCGCCGTGAAGTTGGTCTTCCAGCTGCGGCTGAAGCGCAGCCGGCCCAGCGTCTCCGTAAGGCCATTGCACAGCACGCGGATCTGCAACAAGGACCAAACACAACTAAACTCCATACACCAGCAGCGGAGGACTGCTATTCCGGTGACGGCAGAAGCAACCATGCAGCAAGTAATCGCAGTACGACACGTGACAGCCCCACTGTCGTACGGTTGTCGTACCGCGTACGGCAGGTCTCCCTCGTTGAGCGCCAGCAGGCGGCCGGCGTGGTAGGCCAGTGCGGTGTTGCCGGTGCCGGCGCCGTTGCGCAGGTCCACCGCACCCAGCTTGATCAGCAGCCTGCAAGAAAGTATTAAATACACACTTGGATTATAACACCCGCAGCAGCGGCAACATCACGGTGCCGGCATGGTCACGCAGCAGGTCCACCCCACCCAGCTTGATCAGCCGCCTGCGACAACAGCCAAAGTGCGACGCAGTTCAGAGCAAGATATGACACCGTCAGCAACGGCAGTAGCAGAGTCTGTTAGCAGCAAACGTCTTAATCAATTTCCAGAGGGTGCAGGGACAGCACCTCACCGTTCCTGCTTCCGCTCCGTACTATCCACACCACCCAAACCTGTCACATGCGGTTCCCGCTCTCGCCCGTGCATCCTCCAGCACGTGCACCACACACCGGCTGTGCCGCAGGTGCACGTCACAATGCCGGATTTCTGTACGGCAGAACGAGACAGGTACCTCGCGAACGACACCCGCCCACGCACACGTGCCCGCTTGCCCCCACTCACTTCCACAGCAGGCCCATCGCAATGGCCGCCTTGCTGCACATGTCGCCCAGCTTGGGGAACATGGGCCGTCCCGCCTTGCGCTCCTGCACGACATTGCAGCAAGGCAAAAACCACAATTATCGTACAATATTTTACAATTATTATTTGCAATTAATGTACCATGAACGAATCCCGGAATGGTGGTTGCCCACATGTCGCCCCGCTTGGGGGACATGGGCCATCCCGCCTTGCGCTCCTGTGGTGGGCAACAACGCGATGCACAGCTTGCCTCCTCACAAAGTGTTATCATGTGAGTATGTTTCATTTGCTGCGTCAAGTATACGTGGGCCGGCCGCGTCCCCCTCCTGCAGGGACCCAGTGGCTTTCATCGAACCACCTGCTTGGCGCACCATCTCTGGCGTTTTGGCACGTGCCCGCCACACACTCCCACGCAGAGGCTAATACACACCCGGGTTAACCCACCTGCTTGAGGCGCGAGGTCTCCACCCAGCGGTTGGAGTAGGAGGCCACACCGCCCTTGAGCCGCACAGTGTGCAGCATGCCGTCACCGTCAAACCTGCGCGGCAGGGAGGAAGACGGTTGGTTGGTCAGTTGGTTGGTTGGTTAGTTGGTCGGTTACTGCTTGTTGGCTGGTGGCATAGCAGCTGTTGCACGGTGTGCGGCATGCCGTCACCGTCAATCCTATGTGGCAGGCAGAGAGGCGGTTGGCCAGCTGGCTGTCTTTCATTAGGTGGGCCAATCGGCGTGCCAACCCTTGGTGACCGTCCAGAGCCGAAGAGTGAGTGCACGGTAGTACCGCTGAACGCAGCCTCAGTTACTGTTCACTGTTGGCACAACCACGTGCTTTGCAACATGGCCCACCAGAGGTAGTTTGGTGCACAGCCACCGGCTTGACCAGCAGGTTACGACTGATTTGTCACAATCATCACCACAATCACACTAAGGATATTTTGTACCAGCCTAGTAAGCCACCCACCAGTGGTATCCGGCCACCGGCTTGAGCAGCGGGTTGGGGCCGTTGCGCACAAAGGCCCCATCCAGGCCCGCGGGCAGCTTGCCCTCCACAACCACCAGCTCCTCCTCATGCACCTCCTTGTCCACAGGGGCGTAGTTGCCTGGCGTTTGAAAGGAAATAACTCAGCATGTTTGTGCGAGGCAGGGCCAGGCCCCTGGCGCAGCATCACTGGCGTGGGTTAGCACACGTCTTGGTCGAGACAGGTCAGTTGCAGGGTCAGTTGGCCAGGTGGCATAAAGGCCAAACGCTTTGACTGCCAAATGGATTTGCATCATGGGTAGGAACATGTAGCCCTGTCTGTGGCTTCCCGTCAGGTGGGCGGCGTCATGAGGGTTGGCAAACAAGGGGCCTGGGCTCGCAGGCGCTGAAGGGCCCCAGCGGATTGCCGCCCAACCGATGAATTGCTGACTGGCTGATAAAAAGGCTCGTCACAGGCTGCTACAGTTGGATTTTTAGCAATTGAATCTTCACGTTTCCCTCAGGTTACGTTGTTCCTGGCGCCTAGCCGCAGCAGAACCTCCCGGGACCCCAACCTACCCGACAGGTAGGGCTTGCCCGGAGGAGACTTGAAAGCAGACTTGGCGATATAATCATATACCCATTTCACAATGCGCCTGGAGGTTAGGGGCCGAGCTTACGTGTTGGAGCATGGATGGAAGCTTTCCTTGTGTGGTCACCAGTGCCGCGCGCCAACGATCACTCGGCCTGCTAATATGCAACAGCTCCTTCTACTTGCCCTTTGTTAGTATAGAGGACGATAGTTGTCGCCGCGCAAGCTGCTGGAAGTGCATAGTGCACCCATTGGGGCGTTGGCGTTGCGTGGACCATGATAGCCCCTGCTATGTAATCACTTATATACGTCGTTACCACGTCAGTAACCACAAGAAAGCTGGCGATGGATGAGCCAATTAGCCCCTCCACGTACACGCGGGAACGGAGTGATACGAAGTACGGGATAGAAGCAACAGCATGCGCCTGTGAAACAACAGACATCAAAGACTTGGAAACGTATCATGCTTATCTGCACTTGAACTACCGTGTGGTCGCTCTCCGGTCTCCGCTTTACTGACCCGCAGGTCACATGCTCTCCTGGTCGGCACTTCCACGTCGGCAATTGCACTGTCGTCTTACAGTCCCCAGCAACCTGCGTCATGCTCGAGTAGGATGCACGCTCCTCGCATCAGTTTGGTACCGTACACCTTGCAGCTCTGCTTCTACCATACGGTACCGTAATGCCCAGGGGGAGACTCCCCTATGAACACGTCGCTTAGCTTTAGGTAGCAAGGTGCGATAGGCTACATCGGTTGCGGCACTCGCGCAGGCGTCCATGGCTGTCGCCCAACGCTGAAACCGCCTCGACTTCCGTTGCCTCTCCCATGCCAGTCAACAGAACAAACGTGCTTCCCACCAAGCACTGACCCTGCGGTGCCCGACGGCACACGCGCTTCCGGCATGTGCACCTGCTTGTCTCATGGCCTCCACTCCGATGGTGCTTACTCCTGCTACAGTTGTACAGTACCTCTAACCCTGCCAGCCACTGTCAGCACACGGTATGGGGGCAGGGCATGCGCACCACCTCGCCAGCTTGGAACAATGCACACCCGACATGCGTTAAGCCGCCGCAGAGGTCTGGTCACTCTAGGCAGCCACCCATCCAGTGCCTCAACCGTCACCCCGCCTGCTGCACCGCATATCCACACCAGGGGATCCACACCGTCCATCCAGTGTGTGCCGTACTATGTGCCGTACAACGCCGTAACGCCCAAAGGCAACCCGCACCGTCACCACCATGCCGCGTATCCAGACACCCCTGCGAGCTCGCCCCCAGCCTCCCCACCAGTACCCTACGCTAGGGGCCGGCACGCAGGGCACAGCTAGGCGCACAACCGGACGCCCTCTTAATTAAGCCGTTGCCCCTATCCAGATCCTTTCAAAACCACCAACCGTTAACTGCCCAGGCCGCGGCGCACGGGGCGCGCAAGCCGGGCCCAGGCCAGGTTTGGGGCGGCATGGAGGCACTCCGCAACAACAGTCCACACAAAATGCCAAGTACACAACGCCCACCTTGAGCCCAATCCGCGTGCGAGGTGTAGGAACTGGCCGGCGGGACGCGGTGGCCGCGGTGGGACGCAGCGAAGGCCAGAAGAACGCCACATGTACCGCTCATTGTCAAACGCTGCGCTGAAGACGTCAGCAATCCTGCCCGCCTGCCACACACATATGGTCGCTGCTATCTAAGCGACCGCGAACGCCTGCTGCAATTGCTTCCACACCGCTACGCTTTACCTGCCGTACGAGCCCAGCCGCCAGTCATCTGCCTAACTTGTTACCTCCCACTCTCAGTTCAGAGGTATGGTCCACGCTTCCCCGTCCGTTAGTCGGCACCCAGCCGCTGCGCTGGGTTGACAACCAACTGCTCACCCCATCCTCCCCGCTTCCGGCCTCCGCTCCTGCCGTCCCTATCCCTCCTGTCAGTGCAAGCATGGTACGCAACCAACAGCCGACCAACAATCCGACCAACCGACCAACGACTAACCGACTAACCTGCATCAACCGCTGCCCCGCCACCCGCTGCTAGGGCGCCAGTACGTCCTCCTTGTCCAACCGCTCCGCCCTCTCCTTAAGCCACGCCACCACGGCCTCCAACGCCCGCTTGTAAAAGCCCCAGCCCAGCTGCAAGCCCGGCTCCCACTCCCCTCGCCCCCCCCCCCCCCCCCCCCCCGCCCCCCCCCCCCCCCCCTCCACGCCCCCCTTCCCCCCCCTCGGCCCTCCCC
>VFQN01001710.1_pt1 | contig 35684 bp, 58 predicted proteins | sample 3512371 | NCBI WGS metagenome assembly VFQN01 (sample SAMN10412370, study PRJNA504923) | tailings metagenome | isolation source: Replicate 2 from Balatoc abandoned mine | place: Philippines: Itogon, Benguet | collected 2017-08-28 | reverse complement strand
GGCTGCAGGCGTGCGGGCGGTGCCGGGCGGTGGGGTACTGCTGCGCGGAGTGCCAAAGGGTGGACTGGGCGGCGGGACACAAGGCGGCGTGCGGCAGGGCGGGGGCGAAGGAGGGGGTGAAGGCAGGGCCGGGAGCTGGGGGTGCAAAGTAGGGAGGAGTTAGCCGTGGAATGGGGTTTATGAACCGATAGCAGGAAGGACTCAGATGTTGCGGTTTGCTTGTTGGGCAGCAGGGGCGTTGATGTTGCTGCCGCTGGTCTTGCGCTGCTGTGCGGGTCAACCGCTTGCATTTTGTGACATTATGCATAATGGCACGCCTCTTGCAAACAGCATGCATGGATGTGAGGAATGGCACGTGAACGTACGCATGCAGGTTGAGTACACATGGCCGTTGCCGGTACGGTAAGCAGATCGCCGTAAAGCATAGTCATGCGTGCGATGCGCGCACGGCCAACGTGGATACGGTGTTGTGACTTGCATGGCTGGCACGTGTACGTGACACGCATATTGCAAGCTATGACGTACGACATCTGTGATATCAATAACAAGGATAGTGTTGGCTGCAGATGCGGCGTGTGTTTGAGGGTCCCACAATGGACTGCGTGAGCTGGTGTGGGTACGTGTTGCACACGTGCAGGTGCTTGGTCCGCTGGTAGGCCCTTGAGGTGTGTTGCATTATGCTCGTTTACGCAGCTGCTTGGCAACAAAGTTGCGGCGCCATCGCGGCCGTTGCACGGTGCTAAAGGCTTACATGATGCGTGATACAGCTATAAGTTATATTGCAAGCACGGGGTGCCTCTGACACGTGCGGCGTGCTCCTGTTTCCTTAAAGGACGTGCATGACTTCCTAATGCAAAGCGGTGCATCTTGGATCTGTGTGGATGGGGCCTTATGGATCGGTTACGAGTGCCCCAGTCCTTCTGTGCAGCATGGGCGCCCTCGATGAATGAGCGTGGCCCTCTTGCTTGGGAGTTGCATTAGGTTACGGTAGGCCTCGCTCATGTGAATACGATATTATGCAGCAAGGGGTGTCTCGTTGGTCATCCACTGCGGGCAAGCTACGGAATATTTTTGACGTGCTGTGGACGGGGAATTCTTATTGGGCACCCAACCTGACAGTGCCTGACGGGGCCTAGGAGTTGCACCGAAGACTCGAGGGTCAGATCTGTATCGGAGTGGCTGGCCACGTTGCTCGTTACCGATATGCAATGCTGAGCAATCCAGTCCACAGTCCCCATACATGACTGCCACGTGTAACCGTTTGTGTTGCAACCACCAGGTCGCTCCCCTTGCTGGGATGCCTTCCCTGCCCGCCCGGCACCAGCATGGTACCTCCCATGCCGGCAGTCACAGGTCAGAGCGTGCAGAGTCACCGGTACCAGCTTATGCTGAAATGCCAACAACAGCAAACGCGCACACCATGAATCCCGCCACCAGTGCAGCCAGGCCGCAATCCTGCACCCCCAATCGCCAGCGGTTCCGTATCGGACTATGCATGATTTTCTTTACGGCTCAGGTGCAAGCGTTAGGCTCTCCCCTGATACCGTCAGCATAATCCGGTAAAGAGCGCAACACCCACAGTATGGCTCGCTTGGAAAGTGGTACACCCCGGTTCACCTACAGACACCAGGGTCACGCATCACCGGCCAGCCGCCCTGCTGCTGGTCCAGCAGCCCACTTGGTTCACAACTCACAATTTTAGGCACGGGCTTTGTCCAGCACCAAGAGGCGCCAAGCCGCCAAGCGCCAACGCCACAGGAAGTTCCCTTTTAGCCACAGCGAGTACCGGCACGTGCTACGCAAAACCTCAGACTTGATACATAACTTGAACTGACTTGAAATTCCTTGAACTTCATATTTGATACGTATCCCATAGTGCCATACTTACGCCTGCCCTGGCCACGTGCGCACACCATCGCACCTCAAACAAAGCTGCTGGCTCCCCCAGAGTCACCCTGCCGACCCTGCCGACCCAGACCCTGCCTCCATGCCCCACATCCCCACAGTACTGAACTGCCTCAGCCCGCATGGCCAGCAGCCACCAGGCCCCGCAGCCACTCCACCACCCTCTCCGGCTCCTCCCGCTCCACCCCGCTCACCGGCCCCCTGCTCATCCCCACCCGCCCCTCTGCCGCCTTTAGCGCCGCACGCACGTCCTGCTCCGTGCCCCCCGCCCCGCCCCGCTCCACCAGCCACTGCAAAATCACCACGGGGCAGCCCTCAATCACCGCCGCCCGCAGGGTGCCGTCGCACACCGGTACCCCCAGCCGCTTAAGACACTCCAGGGTGGCCAGGTCACCCGCCTTGGCGGCATACACGTACACGGGGCAGTACGGCGGTGCCTGGCAGCCCCTCTGCACCACAAGCCACTCCAGCAGCCCCTCGCAGCCGCTCTCCACCGCATACTTTAGCGCCATGGGCGGCAGGCTGAAGCCTCCCTCGTCCAGCAGCACCCGCGCAACGTCCGTACGGCCGTACGACAGCACGTGGTCCATGAGCGCAGACGAAGCGTGCATCCCAGCGGTCAGCACACCGGCCTGCAGCAGCAGCCGGACCGCCGCCAGGGCACTACTGCCTCCCTGTTCGCTCGCTGCCGTACCGGTACCCTTAGACACCGAGCTGGGTCCGGGGCACATGGCCGCCAGGAGTCGCCGCAGCATGTCAGGCGGGTTCCTGGCATCCCAGGGGCACTTTGCCTCGTGCAGGAGCCAACGCAGCATGGACAGGTCGCCGTCAAGGGGAGCAGATCTGATAGCGTCAGGGCTCATGGGGCAGCCGCGTTTCAGCAGGTAGGCGGCGGTGGGCACGTGTCCGGAGAAAGCGGCGTCAGCAAACATGCTGGGATGCAGCTGCAGCCCCTCCTCCTCGTGCAGGAACCGCACCGTCTCCAGCCGCCCGTTGCGAGCTGCCGACCACAGCGCAGACCAGGGCACGTCGTACATGCCCTGCCTCTTAAGCCACCGCAGCCGGCCCACACCGTCGCACGCCACCGCTGCCGCAGCCACGGCCACTGACACCTGGAACTGCTCACCACCCATGTGAGACACCAATGAAAAACCACCTTCTGCAACTAGCCACTGCGCCAGGTCCAGGCTCTTGTCATGCCGCAACGAAAGCGGGAACACGTGCGCAAGTGACGCCTGTCCAAGCCAGCCACAGGCGTGCAGGCGGCGCACCCGCCCAGGGTTCCCAGACATGACCGCCGCCCTGATGACCTCCTCTTGCTGCAGCCATTTGCTGTCGCAGCCGCCAGCAGCGCACAGCCAGTTCACCTTGTCCAGGGCATCGGGCGTTGATGAGCCCACCGCGCCAGTTAGCACACCTGCCCTCCAACTGCCCAGCCGGTAGCTTGCCTGCACGATGGCCCAGTCGATGGCATCCAGACCGCGGCTCTCGATGCCACCACTTGCAGCTGTAGCTTGATGCTGTGTGTCGTCAAGAGTCTCCAGCGCCGGCGCCAGCAGCCCCCACGCCCCTTGCAGTGCCGTCAGGTCGCTATGGCGGGCCGCAGCTGCCAGGGCCTTCCCAGGCCGCAGTACCAGGCCGCGCGACAGCAGCCAGGGCAGCAAGTGCACGTGGCCAGACTGGGCGGCGGCCACTCCAGGGTCGGTGTTGAACGCATTGCTGCAGGTTCCTTGCCCCTGATCGCGGAGGTAGTAGGCGGCGGGGGGCAGGCCTGGGAAGATGCACGGCTGCAGCAGGCCCCATGCCAGCTCCAGGTTGGTCTGCGAGCCGCTGGATGCGGCGGCGCAGAGCGCTAGCTGCTTGCCGGCGCGTGACAGGTGCCTCAAGCTGCCGGTGCTGCCGTCTCCGTCCCCGGGGATTGCTTTTGCTGCTGTGGCGGTAGCGGCAGCGGAAGGGAGAGCAGCAGCGGCAGCGGCTGCCTCACGCCATGCCGCCGCGGCAGCAGCAGACAACGGCTGGCTGATGCGGACCGTACGCTGAGCGGGTGTGGCGAAGTAGCATGCCGCTTCCTTGCAGGAGCGGCGCCCGTTTGCGGCGATGTCGTTTGGCGGCAGGAGCTCCAAGGTGTGAAGTATGACGTGCGTCGGAAGCAGCTGGTAGTCCCCTGGCTCGTCATTTGTGGAGTCTTTTGATGCACCAGCTATAAAGCCGTTGCACAGCGCTGATTTGTGCTGCATTGTGTTGTCAGGTGAAGTGGCGGGCGGCACTGTGGCGAGCAGGCCGGCAGGGCACTGCCTGCGCAGGGGAGCTCCCCTGGTGTCTGCCCTGCCCGAGCGGTTACTTCGCGCACGACTTCGCGCCGAGCAAGGCCGCAGGGTCCTCGGGCCTGCAGGCCGACACAGCGCGAAAACCGTCAAATGGATGCATCAAGCTATGTATAGTGTTGAGAAGGCATGCATGGCTCGTATGAGAAGGTGCTGAGCGCTTAGCAACTGGCCATGCGCCGAACATGTGGCCTACCTGTGGTCCACCTCCAGCCCAAAGCTCCAGCTGAGCCCAATTAGGTAAGCGCTACAACGCAACTAATTAGTAGTAGTATGCCGCTTCTGCTTGCATAAGCCTGGGGCCAAACTCGCTGGTACCGTCCGTGGGCGATGAACAGTTGCAAATTGAGGACCAATTCATGTGAATTGTGCAACTTAGCAATCATGTAGCGCTATGTTGCGACTTGAACCTAATGCGTTGACTCTAAGCAACGCGCGTTGTACATCTGGGCGGTTGCTGAGTCGCCATTGCGCTCCGTTCCTAGGGAGTCTCCTGGCTCTGCACTGCGCTGGTACAGCCATCACAGGGGCAATGGCTCTGTGCCCTGAGCTGCTGCGACCTATCCACCTACGATATCTAGGCCGCACAGCTACCCTGCGCGGCTTACGTACTGTCTAGCCTACCGGTACGCGCGCGCGGCCCCCAAGTTTTGTCATCACAGGGCCACGGTGCCACGAAGGGAGCTCCCCTGGTGCCCACCCACATGCCAAGCAGCACCTCGCAACGTCTGCCACTACCCCTACTCCATGACCCACACCATTCAGGGCCCCCAGCTAAGAGCCCCAAGGAGACTGTGGCAGGCGGGCAGTGCCGATATGCGGCCTGGCACGTACGTGACGGACAGGGGAGCGAGCCAGCATGGATACGCATGCGGTACCCGCGGCAGCAGCCGCTGACCAGGCTGATGTAGGCAGGCCACGCACCACAATACTGTACCCTGACAGTCACCAGTTTCCCTGCGTTTTATTTGTGGTCAACTGATAAGTGACAGGACGAGCGAGGATCGCAACACTCGGCCGCACTTTACCACCTGCTGCCATGGCCTTGCCGGCGCGGGCACGGCAGGTCTGTTCTTCCGGGTCCTTCCTCATGCATGGTGAGGGATGCACGGCGAGGAGAGCTGGAACTGGCTGGACGAGGGAGTGTGTGCTTCGTTCCTTGCGTGCTGGTACGGTACTTTCCTTGCGAGTCTGCGGCCCTCTCCCTTCAGGCCCTCCTCCTCATTGACCCACCTGAACGGGGACGACCCAGATCACAGTTTCAACTCGCTTTAGTACCTAGTTAGGATGTTCGGGTGTGCGACTGTTCCATGCTACCGCATGTGCAGAGGTGCCACCCATGCACCCGGGCTGCTACCCGTATGCCACGTGGCAGTCCTGCTGCGTGCCATGCCAAACCGACCGTCCATCTTTTGGCACTCCCCTTGGCCGCACACAATCCGCGGCGGCGGAGCCATGAACACCTGCTGTGCCCTGCATGTCCTTCGCTGGTGTTGCGCTGCACGTTGGACGGCTTGCCCGAGGCTTTCCGAGGCTGAGCCCCACCCAGCCGGGTCCAGTACCGCAGTAGGGCGCGCCGCGCATCCCCAGCTGCTGCTGCACGTGACATCCTGCCGTTGATTCGTGAGCACACGCAGGCTGGAGTTTCATCCATGTAGTTCGAGGGCCGGGTCGTTCAAGATGAAGCGCTTACTACAAGGGCCCACGCATGCAGAGGCTGGCTGCCAGCAAGGAACAGGGGCTTGAACTCCGGCCCTCAGCGTGGGCGTGCGGCACGTGGCTTGCCGACCTGCCCGCCGTTGGTGGCCGACCCATGGGTCCCGAAAGGCAACAGCAAGTACGGAACATCTGCCGCGGTCACCAGGGTCACTACAGGATTCAAAAAAGGCATAAGAGTTTAAATTTACCGTCACGCCATGTCACATGAGGTCACACCAGGTCACACGCACCTGCTGACCGGTACTACGGTGTATTGGTTTGGCCAAAAGGAAGCCGCTATGCCAGAGGAGCGGGGCTCATCACCGGATGCTACGAAGGCACGGGTTCGGGACTGGGCGCTGAAGACTTTCATCTTTTCCGTCCTGCTCGTCCTTAACGCAATCTGCAAGCAGCCCGCCTTCATACTACTATATCTATCTACTGGCTTTGGGTCACTTCGTCTGCACCCAGCTGTGGTCGCCGAAATCTTTCGCGAGGGCCGTCGTTGCCCTCAAGGCGCCGCTTCCCCTTGTGCGATTCCTCAAAGCTGTTCGAGCGCTGGACCTCGACGCAGTAGTAGAAGGAGTTGTATCGCATCACACCGCGCTCATGGCGGCCTCCGCAACCCGCGACAACAAGCGCATTCGCGGCCTGCTGTCCGTCGGCGCCAAACCCGACATCGCCCCCAGGGACATGCCCCGCCCCCTCCTCATCGCCTGCTGCGAGGGCGACGCAGAGGCCGTTGAAGACCTCCTGCGCGCTGGTGCCAACCCCAACTTCCTACCCTGCGACATGAACTCCCCGCTGGAAGTTGCCTGCAGCGAGGGGCAGGCGGAGGTGGTCATGGTGGAAACCCCAACTCCCTACCCGGTGACATCAGGTCCCCGCTAGCGGTTGCCTGTGGCAAGGGGCACGCGGGGTTTGTGCGGGCCCTGGCCAACGCCGGAGCGTGGGTCAACGTCCCCGTTTCCTTAACAAATACGGCGGTGCGCAAGATGCCGCTCCTCACCATGGCAACTGGATTCGGCCACGTGGAGGTGGTGGAGGCGCTGCTGCAGGCAGGTGCAAGCCCCACGGCCGTGTACGGCACGGGCATAACGCCCATTGGCGTCGCCTGCGCAGCGGATGACATCCCGGGGCCAGCGCGCGCAGCCATCGTGCAGCTCCTGCTGCAAGCTGGGGCTGACCCACGGGTCGTTCACGAGTCACAGCCAGGGAAGTCCTGCAGTACCGGCTCAGTCGGGGCTGGTTACTCCAGCAGCGGCGGAGACGGCAGGGTCTGGCCACGCGCCATTGGCTTGGCGGCGGAGTGCGGGGCTGCGGAGGTGATCCCGGTGCTGGTGGCGGCGGGGGAGGACCCCGGGCGGGCGCCTGCGCGCGGGCGTGTCGTACGAGGAGCTTTACGCGGGTGTACCTGCGCCGCCGCTGTTCATGGCGGCGGAAAAGGGGCATGTTGGTGTCGTACAGGCGCTGGTGGCGGCAGGCGCGGACGTGGATGCGACTGTGGGAGGGCGGGGTGCTAACGGGAAGCTCCCGTGGGGCTTGGAGGGCAGCTACTGCGGAACTGGGGGCGGGGGCGACAGCGGGGGCGGCGGCAGGCGCGGCGGTGACGGCGGCGGCGGTGGAGATGGCCTCACACCGCTATGTGTTGCGGTACAGCAGGGGCACGTGGGCGTGGTGCGGGCGCTGGTGGAGGCGGGGGCTGACGTGCGGGCGCTGTGCACGGGTGGCAGGACTCTGCTGCGGGTGGCGCGGGATGGGGGCATGGTGGAGATGGAGGAGGTGCTGCTGGCGGCGGAGGCGGCGGGCAATTGAGGGAGGGAGGGAGGGAGGGAGGGAGGCGCCACGGGGTCATGATGGGGAGCAGCGCAGACTGTGTGCATGCTAGTGCATGCGTGCGTGGACAAGCAAGGGCGGGTGGTGATCGGCTAGTAAGGGGGTCATTAGCAGTACGGCATTTGGTGGGCGGCTGCCAGGTGCGCAGGCGTGGGGTACAGGCAGTGGTAACCGGAAACACCCGGCCTGCCAAGGAAACGGAACGCGGGATGGGGGCATGGTGGATATGGAGAAGGTAGGTGCTGCTGACGGTTGAGGTGGAGTAGAGCAACTGAGGGAGGCGGTGTTACTGTTACTGCTTGGATCACGAGTACCGGTAGTAAGAGCAGCGAGGGCGACTGGATCGCTGTCAAAGGAGGTACGGACAGGCATCGCTATGTACGTTGTGTTGCTACCGTATCTACGTTGTGTTGGCTATCCTAGCTGCTGTTGGGCACCCTGTTAGGTAGGTACGACAAGCCTGCCTGTTTGTACGGTAGGCATGCGGTGGGAACAGCGAGGAAAGGCAGGTGTTTTTGCGTTCCATAATAGGTGCATTGATATCCTATCTGCGGCATCACCTTCTGTATGTGTACCGGCATGTGTGCTGGGTGTGCAGTAGCAACGGAGAACACGCCAGGGCTGCGTACGTACGGACCTGTTGAAGCATACCGGTATGTGCAGATCTCTGACGGGATGTGCAGAACTCTGGGCCGCACACTGGAAAGGAGACACTCAAATTTAGGCGCTGTGCTCGCACCTGCATGTGATTGTTTGCGATAACAAAGCACCTGAGCGTGCTTGCTTGTGGACTTTGCGTACGGAGGGCCACCACACGAACCGGTCCATGCATTCCTGTGCCCAACTGCAAACCATGTCACGTCGTACGGCATGTAGTTACCCAGCGGGACTGTATGTGCGACTCTGCGTCGCTACTAGTGCGTTCAACTCATCACAGGGGCTTGGACACTGATGAGTCCCACCCGAGGCTGGGGGCCTGGGGCGACCCTAGCTGGGTTGAACCTGGTTGAACTGGGTTAAAAGAGGTAAATGCTGGGGCCGTGGGGCGCCGCGGACACAAGACTGCCCGTAGGGATAGTCCTGCATGTGCAGCGGGTTGGCAGCGAGCAGCAGGCATGGACAGGGCAACATACATGTGGCATCTGTACCGTACGGTACTTGCCTTATATTATGGGGCTTCACTACCGGTGCTTGCATAAAGTGCTTGGAGTGCAGGAAAAAATACCTTGCACAGTGGGTTAATGAAGGCCATGCACAAGATAGCTGTCAGCGAGCTTCCCAACCCTACTTTGCGAGGGATGGCCGACCCATGGGTCACGCAGGCAAAGGGGAATTCAACCAGCTGCGTCTGCGCGCCTGGACCGCTATGAGATCTTATTTAACATTCATCATCCAAGCACACCACAGCCACGCAGCCGATGTTGCTGGGATGCAATCTGGCATTTGGCGCCTTTCTCGTTGGCAAACGGCTTGCCACCCGCCTACTTTTCAAACAGGGCACAAAGTCGGAACCCTTCTTCGGCCATCCTAACTACTTAAAGGAACGAACATCATGTATTCTAGGTCTAGCTGCTTACCTTTGGCCCCAGAAGGACGCCGTTTGGGATGCCGCGCTTTGCCCAGCAGGTACCTTCCCTTTGCGAGCCGTTCAACACGGCCAACAGCTGCAGACATACTTCGCAAAACCGCTGGCGGCGCAGAGGCCCGCAGGCCGCGCACGGCTTGTGAGGCGTTCTGGACTGGCTGGCAAAAGTCTCCAAAAGGCCATGGCGGCCCGCAGCTCTTCAGCGGCTTGCCTGGCCAAAAGGAAGCCGCTATGCCTGAGCAGCAGCAGGACTCGCCGGACGACGCAGAGGCACAGCTTGGGGACCTGGCGCGTATGACCTTCGCGCATTTCGCCCTGTTCTTCTGCAGCGCGTTCTTCATAGATCCCGCGTTCATAATACCGTATTGGCTGGCTTGGGGCTACTACATCCGCACCCGCGTCTGGTCGCCAACATCGGTAGCGAGGACCGCCGTCGCCCTCACGGCACCGCTGCCCCTCGTGCGGCTCCTCATGACCGTGCGAGCGCTGGACCTCAACGCGCTAGTTGGGGATGCCCCGCAGCACACCGCTCTCATGAAGGCCTGCGCTTTCGGCAACAACGAGCGCATCCGCGGCCTGCTGTCCCTCGGCGCCAGCCCCGACGTCGCTCCCGTGGGCAAGCCCCGCCCCCTCCTCATCGCCTCCAACCTTGGTCACACGGAAGCCGCTGAGGAGCTCCTGCGAGCTGGTGCCAACCCCAACTTCCTACCTGGAGAAAGCACCTCACCACTCAAAACTGCCTGTATCGGGGGGCACGCGGGGGTTGTGCGGGCCCTGGCCAACGCCGGAGCACCGGTCAACGCCCCCGTCGCCCCAACAACGGCTAAAACGCGCAACTACACGCCCCTCCTTGTGGCGATCACATTCGGGCACGTGGCGGTGGTGGAGGCGCTGCTGCAGGCAGGCGCAAGCCCCACGGCCTATGACAACAGTCCGACGCCCATATGCGTTGCCTGCGCAGCGGACGACATCCCAGGGCCAGCACGCGCAGCAATCGTGCACCTGCTGCTGCAGGCTGGGGCTGACCCACGGGTCGTTCTCAGGCCGCAGCCAGGGGAGTCCTCTCGCACCGGCTCAGTCGTTTCGGGTTACACCAGCGGTGATGGGGGCAGCAGGGGCGGTCGGGAGGCAGGGCGGCTAAGCGTAAGCGCAATCGACCTGGCGGCGCGTTACGGGGCAGCGGAGGTGATCCCGGTGCTGGTGGCGGCGGGGGAGGACCCCGGGCGGGCGCCTGCGGACGTGTCGTACGAGGAGCTGCAGGCGGGTGTCGTCGTGCCGCCGCCGCTCTTTACTGCGGCGGTGGCTGGGCACGTGGATGCCGTACAGGCGCTGGTGGCGGCGGGCGCGGACGTGGAGGCTACTGTGGGAGGGTTGCAGGGGCTGGAGGGCAGCTACTGCGGAACCGGGAGCAAGGGTGGTAGCGGGGGCGGCGGCAGGTGGGGCGAGCGGGGTGGTGGAGGTGGCCTCACGCCGCTGTTTGTGGCGGCTCAGTTGGGGCACGTGGACGTGGTGAGGGCGCTGGTGGCGGCGGGGGCTGACACGCGGGTGTTGTACGATGACGGTACGACTCTGCTGCAGGCGGCGCGGGAGGGGGGCATGGTGGAGATGGAGGAGGTGCTGCTGGCCGCGGAGGCAGCATGGAACTGAGGGAGGGAGGAGGAGCCATGGGTCAGGATTTGGAGCGGCACGGACTGTGTGCATGCGGGCACAAGGGCGGGTGAGGATTTTGGCATGCAGCAGGCCTTTGCAGTGCCCTGATAGAATGAATTTGCGATAGGTGGGTACGTACCTAGTTAGGTAGCATAGCTGGAGGGTGGTTAGCACAGGTTAGCAGTACGGTACATGATGGGCGGCTGCAGCTGGCGGCTGCACTGGCGGCTGCTTGGTGTGCGTGGGGTACAGCCGGGTACGGGCAGTGGTAGCTGGGAACGCCTGTCAGGATTCAGAATGAGAAATGGTGGTTGACAGCAGATGCCAGAACCGGCATGGTCAACGTGTGCACAGCGAGAGCGAGATAGCCAGCTGGCTGCTCGCTTGTGTCTTGTGTTTGTGGGCCATGCATGCAGTACCGGTACGGCAATTGCTTTGGTACTAGGGTTTCGAAGTGGCCGCAGCGGGTACCGGTGTGCAGATGTGCTCATGTGCACCGTCCGAAGTTCTGGGGGCATGTACGGTTGTGATCATTAACGCAGTAGGCAGCGTGCTGACGTACGGGCCAGGAACCCAGGAACAAGAGCTTGCTGCATGCCGGTATGCCGCGCGTGGCCATGTGCCACCAAGTGCCACTTACGGTACGGGCAGGTATGGGTTATAAACTCCTGCGCATCCTTGGTACCCCTGCCACAAACCCACAATGCGAGTGTGCGTTGTGCGTGCTGGTGTGGGTCGACGGGTCGTGGCATTCTTGTGTCTTACACGGCCTGGCACAAACAGCTTGAAGCAACCGGGAGGCGTGCAGACTAGTTTGGGTGGGGCCAGGCTGAGGAGTATGCGCCCTAAACCTGCGTCAACGTCCACGTTGCCATCGCCAGTGTTACCTTCCTGAGCTCTACGTCCACGGAGGACAAACGCCTACCTTGGAGGCCACCTGGCTAGACACGCCACAATACCACCTACCGTACTATGTTAGCACCAGAACGATGTAGTCCTGACTTGAAGCATACCGGTAATAACTCCTGAAGCATACCGGTATGCGGCGAACTGCGGCAAAGGCAGGCCTTAGACACTGCATGTGGACGCACCAAGCTAGGCGCTGTACCGTACTCGTACTTGCATGTGCATGTATGCGACAGCAGAGCAACAGGGCATACGCATTTAAATCAGTTTGAAATTCTCAGGGCAAGACCATACTTGGTGACGAACCTGAGGGGTGCCACAGTGCGACTGCAGGGGTCACCCTGCCATCCGGCCCACGCACGCGCAGGCTGAATCACGTGTAGTTTCGAGGGCCAGCCCATCAAGCGCGTATAAGCTCACGGGACTTTGCGCTTATTATTGGGCCCCACGCATGCTAATGTTGGCCGTCAACGAGTGATAGGGAGGGGCTTAACGTCCTGCACTCGGCCTGGGCGTGCGGCATGCTGGGCTGCGGACTGACCCATGGGTCTTGAGGCAAGGGCCGAAAATGGCTCGGCTGCCACTGTTCACCCGGGTCATTGTGTAGTTCAAAGTAAAGACAGTGGTAGTATTGGGTTACCGTATGAGACATTTGTGGGACAGTTATAATTATTGGGCGCATTGGAGTGCCGCGTTTTCCGACAGGCCGCCGCCACACAGGCCGGAATGCCGTTAACGCTTCTGCAGCACACGTGCTTGCACATAACCATCTTGCTATTCTTACAGACGAAGGAGAAGCATGTTGTCGAGGTCTAGCTGCTTGGCGTATGCCCCCGACAGGCGGCTTTCGGGGTGCCGCGCTGTGCACAGCAGGCGCCTGCCTTCTGCGCCACGCTTACGGCCAGCAGTGCCAAGGTGCTCTCGCACAACCACAAGCGATGCAAAGGATCGCAAGCCTCGCACCGCCTTATCCTCTGGCTCGCGGAACACTTCAGAGCAGGGTGAGGGCCCGCACCTGCACGCTAAGCAGCTCGCCTGGACAACACAAATAAAGCTGTCTGCTGCACCTGAGAAACATTAGCAAACAATGGGGCTTCCATTGCACGTCGCAGCGGCGCGGCCTGGGGACTTCGCGCCCAAGGCCTTCGGGCTCGTCGGTTGCCTCGGCCTGTTCACCTACATCGCGCTGCACCTGGACCTCGCGCTGATAATTCCAATCTTAATGATCATGTGCTACATCATCAGCGAGTTCGTCTGGCCGCCGGCATCTGCCGCTGACCCCGTCACGGCGCCGCTGCCCCTCGTGCGACTGCTCAAGGCCGTGCGTGCGCTGGACATCGACGCACTGGTTGGGGAGGACCCACAGCACACACCCCTTCTGATGGCCTGCGTTAAGAACGACACCGAGCGCATTCGCGGCCTGCTATCCCTGGGAGCCAGCCCCGACATTGCCTCCAAGGACCTGCCCCGCCCCATCGTCATTGCCTCCTACTGCGGCAACACGGAGGCCGTCCATGACCTCCTGCGAGCTGGTGCCAACCCCAACTTCCTACCCAACGACCTCAACTCCCCGCTGGAGGTTGCCTGCAGCGAGGGGCACGTGGAGATGGTGGGGGCGCTGCTGCGGGCAGGTGCCAGCCCGACAGCGGTGGGCACAAAGGGCTTAACGCCCATCGGCATCGCATGCTCAGCGGACGACATCCCGGGGCCGGTGTGCGCGGAGATTGTGGACCTGCTGCTGCAGGCTGGGGCTGACCCACGGGTCACGGAAGGGCCACAGCCAGGGGAGTCCGCCAGCGCCGAGGCGGATAGCGGTGGGTCCAGCAGGGGCAGGCGGCGCAGGGCAGGCGGGCCGCGTGCCATCGAAGTGGCGGCACAGTACGGAATAGCAGAGGTGATACCGGTGCTGGTGGCAGCGGGGGAGGACCCCGGGCGGGCGCCTGCGGACGTGTCATTGGAGGAGCTTATGGCGGGCGCACCCGTTCCACCCCTGTGCATTGCGGCGGGGGCGGGGCACGTGGGTGTCGTACGGGCGCTGGTGGCGGCGGGCGCGGACGTGGAGGCCATCGCGGGGGTGGTGGAGGGGCTGGACGGTAAGCTGGAGGGCGGGCTGGAGTGGGATGAGCTGGAGGGCGGGCTGCTGGGCAGCTTGCTAGGCGGCGCTGGCGGCGGCGGCGGCAGCGATGACGATGACGATGACGATGACGGTGACGATGACGATTGGCGCCTTGGCAGAGGCATGACGGCACTGTGTTTTGCGGTCCACAAGGGACACGTGGACGTGGCTCGGGCGCTGTTGGCTGCGGGGGCGGACCCGTGCAAGCACCGTGAGCTTCTCCTGGGAATGGCGCGGATGGACGGCAATGTGGAGATGGAGCAGGTGCTGCTGGCGGCACAGGGGGCGGGGGAGCGAGGGAAGCAGCAGGGGAAGCAGCAAGGGAAGCGAGGGAAGCGAGGGAAGCCAGGGAAGCGAGGGGAGCGCGGTGGGCGAGGGAAGCGAGGATAGACACCCGACCTATCCCGCATCTCTGGAGGAGCAGCGCGGACAACTGGGTCGCTGTGGGGGTGGGACGGACGGTCAGCAGCCGTTCAGGCTCAGTAGGCCTTGCAACATAGGTAGGCGAGCTGTTTAATCAGGTTCAGTGGGGTACCAGTGGCTGTTGCTCCTGTTAGGTAGGTGCGACAAGCCCTGCCTGCCTGTACGGCGGCAGGCATGCCATCCGGGCGATGGAACGTCTGAGCAAAGCCAGGTGCCTTTGCTGTCCATCATGTACGGTACGACGGAGGGCCTGGACACGGTATGGCAGCAGACGCGGCGGCAGGGGTGGCGGCGGCCGCGGTGGCGGAGGTGGCATGACGGCGGCTGTGTGCTGTGCGGTTCAGGACGGGCACGTGGGCGTGGTGCGGGCGCTGGCAGCGGCGGGGGCGGACGTGGATGTTACACTTGGAGGGATGCAGGGGCGGCAGGAGGGCACGCTGGCGGGCGGGCTGGAGGGTGGGTTTGGCGGCGGCTGGGGCGGCGGCGGCGGGGTTGGCGACGGGGAGTGGCGTGCTAGCGATGACCTCACGCCGCTGTGTGTGGCGGTTCAGGACGGGCGCGTGGGCATAGTGCGGGAGCTGCTGGCTGCTGGGGCCGTGGGTGAGTGCGCTGCGTGAGGATGGGAGGACCCTCCTGCAGGTGGCACGGGAGAAGGGCATGGCGGTGCTGCTGGCGGCGGAGGCCGAGGGCAACTACTGAGCAAGGGAGGGAGGGAGCAGGGAGGAGCCATGGGTCAGGATTTGCAGACTGTGTTTCCAAGGCAAGGGCAGGTGGTACGGTAACCTGTCCCACGGATCTTGGCAGGCCGGCCTTTGCAGTGCCCGGACAGGCACCTACGTACATATGTGCGGCAGGGTGGTAAGCAGTATCCAGTGGGCGGCTGATTGGACGCAAGTTCATGGGATGCAGGCAGGGTCAACTGTAATAAGCACTTGGCAGTACCGGTATGTGGTGGGTGGCTGCTCATTAGGTGTGGGGTGGTAACGCTCGGCCTGTCCAGGAGACGGAAACGGCGGTGGTTAAAAGCGGGTACCGGTGCTGGCATGGTCAGCTTGTGCACAGCGGCGACGAGGTACCCAATTGGCTGCTTTCCTGTGTTGTTGTTTGTGGGCTATACACACACAGCGCAGCTGCGGTACCAGGGGTGCGAGCTGGCCGCTGCTGCATCGGTGTGCACAATCAGAGCTTCAGCGGTCACCCTGCGCGTGTTGCCTACCCCGCCCATGGCCACGTGCCGCTGACGTACCGGCACTCCGGCAGACCCGTGCACGTCTGCACGACACTTATTGCCCATGCCGCAATGAGAGCGTTTGCGCTGATGTGGGCCGATGTGTCGTTACACGTGTGTACGTCTTAGACGGCCTGGCTCAAAGAGCTTGGAAGGAACATCGCCCATGTACCGTATGCAGTCCGGAATATCGCCTGTGCTACCTTCCATCTACCCCATGTCCAAAGGGGACACCCGTCTTGGTGTTCATTGGCTGGAAGCATGCCAGCAGCGCCAAGGTGAGCTTCCAGGCACCAGAAACCAAACCGCATCTTTGATGAATCACCGTGCATATCCAATCAGAGCTAAAGAGGGACGCTCCCGTACGAGGCACTGAAAGGCAACAGGCGTCCCTTCCCAGCTTCCCTGGCCTCGGCTAGATAGCACCACCAGTCCACCACACCGTACCATCCCCAGGCGTGCCACAGCGGTGCCGCGTCGTACTTGTACAACCCATGTGGGCCCTCATAGGCGAGGCAAGGCTACCGCCCAATGCAAATGATGAAACAAAAGCTCCAATGTCTGCCGCGCAAGTGCTGAGGCGCACGGTGACCAAAGGGCAAAGCCACATCGTACAACACAAAGCAGGTACACGCATATGGACTGGCACGCGTGCCGTACCGATACACCTCAGGACCAATACAAGTTACAACCCAGCAAATGCAGCGCGCCGTGCATGGGCACCACCGTACAAAACATAGCAAGTGCGAGACAACAGTGTACCGTATGATACCTGCAGCGTTACGACAGTGTATCATGGGACCGCATAGTGGTGTTCTCCGTGCATGTATACAAAAGTGGTGGTCAGCATTACCGTATGGGACACAATGGGCAGCACCCGAACAAAAAATTTCAGCGCCAGCGGATGCGTTTCCTCCAGCATTGGCTTATTATTCCCCTTAGAACCATGGGAACGCATGGCATGTCTCCTCCATTCCTCCAAAAATTTTATGGTGTGCTAAATCGAACCAAAACCGGCAACCCAAGCTGGTGATCCAATGAGGACAGAGCGGCCCGTGCCAAAAAAGAGTTGCCACAAATGACAACAATTTCAGTGGACAAACAAACAAATAACCAAACGCAAGCGGTGCGTGGAAACCCTGCGTGCACGCCCGCAGCAGCATGCAGGTGTTAGACGCATGTCGTACCGACGTGCGAAATGCCTGTCCTATAACTGGGCTCAGGCTACATGGCGCGCATGCACCGTATTGGTCGCTTCCATGCTGCAGATCAAAAGCGCGATTGTGTTATTCTCCCCCCGCAATGTGTTGGGATCTGGAAACCCAACAGCGCGTTACCGCTGCGCCCTCCGTGCTCACAGACCCCACCACCACCACCACTACCACTACCTCAGACTACAGGGTAAGTGTGCCATCAAATGCTTGCACGTGGAGCTCTAAATTAATCTACATCGCGTCAGGGCCAGTGCAGGGTGCCTCCTGCTCTCTCCCTCCAGCTGCCTGAAGCTCGTGTGTCCGGGACCACCCTTCCGGCCTCACCCACCCCACCCCACCCCACCCCACCCTAACCCGCACCTTCTTGCACACCGGTGCTATTTCTGTCCCCAGACGAACCACTCCGATCCTTCCTGCCCACACGGGCCCAGCCATCTCCCTCCCCTCCTCCAGCCCCGGCCTAGCCTCGCACGGGCCTTACTGTCTACCACGGCCGCTCTCCAACACCCCTCATCACCCACACCACCTCGCTAACCGACGCCGACCAAGACCCATGGCGAGCCCCCACTCCACTGCCTCCACGAGGCTTGGCCTACGTACCGATACGCTACATGGACTGTAACCCCAGGCCCAGGGCCCCCATGAGGCTTGGCCTACGCACCCTCACAAGGACTGCAGCCCCAGGCCCAGACCTAACCCACTCCACCCTGCTTGGCCTACGTACCAGTACGCTCACATGGACTGCAGGCCCAGCCCCATGCCCCCCAGCCCCAGCCCGGGGTTGGGCGGCGCGTGGCTGCGGCCGCCCAGGTGCTGCGTGCCGTGCACATGTGTCGCGTGGCGCAGGAATGTCACGTCGTCGCCCAGCGCCAGCCCGTCCAGCACGCAGGGGTTGGCCTCCAGGTACGTGATGAACCTGCACGTGCGTACGACAGTGTACGGCAATCAGCCGGTACTGTACGGCATTGTACGGCAGCACTCAGGACGTGTACGGAGGGCGCAACCGGAAAGGGAACAAGGCTGGCGATAGGGGTTTTCGGTCGGGGGTGATGCACGCATGGTAGGGCGGGCATACGAACTGAATCTGCTACAACCAGTGGTTGGACCCTACTCACTCTTCCATGTCCAGGCGTCCCTCCACGCCCATTGCGTCGGCCAGCTGCCTCACATCGTCGTCCGTCAGCACCGCCCCGCGCCGCTCCATGCCGTCGGCCAGCTCCAGCACGGTCACCCAGCCGTCCTGGGGGTGGTGGTGTCGGTGGTGGTCGTGGTGATGCATGTGTATTAGTATGAATGTGGGTTAACTGAAAACAGCCATATGCCGTCGCCCAACTCCAGCATGGTCACCCAGCCGTCCTGGGGCCGGTGGCGAAAGGCGAGTGTTGATTCACGCGGCGAAGTGTAAGCACTGACACGAGCAGGAGCGGCAGCGAAAGCGATGCAAGGCGTGCAACGCAGCTACCTGATGGACCTAACCGCGGCATCCCAGACACCCAGTCTGACCGATAAATGCAGAAGCCATGTCAAGTTGCTCCCGCACAGAATGCTGTGCGGAGTGGTTCGTAACAACTCGGAAGTACCAGAGGCCAGCCTGGAACAGGACATGTGAGTTGCTAGCGACCCTGTGTATGAAGACACAGCTGGAGGTGCTCACGTTGTTGACGTCCAGCGCGTGGAACAGGCGGACGAGCTGCACGCGGCGCCGCACCTCCTCCTCCCCCAGCACGGGGGGACACAGCGGCGCCTGGCCGCGGGCAGCGCGGCGCTCCTCGGCGCGCTTCAGTATGGCCAGGTTGCGGGCAAACTCGGACACGCTGCGCAGGAGGGAAGCGTGGGGCAGAGGGGTTTGAGAGTTGCACTGCGACAGGTTGATTTGAAGCGCGGGGCGCGGGTTGCTCAGTCAGAGACAGGTTGGGGCGAATTTCGAAACGCTGCACGGGAGGGAAGCATGGGGCGTGCGAGCCAGGGGTACGCTGGTATGGTGCTGGCGGCGTGCAGGCTTGCAGAGCGCTGGTACAGCAACAGGTGCCTCGGGCTGCTTCAGTTCAGTTGCGCGTTGAAGGCGTGTTGCGCGTAAGCAAGCCACCACACCGATTTGAACGTAGTACGCCAACTGTTGACGGGTGGGTCCACGTGTCAGCAAGGGGCTGAGGAGCATGCTGGTAGGCGGCGATGCCGCGAAATGTGGTGCATGGTGGCATGGTGCGCGTGGGCCCGAGTGGGGCTCGTGTCGAGACTAAACGGTCATACGTACCGGCAGCATGATCTCGCCCAGATCACACCCCGGTGGTCACCCCTACCCGCCACCCGACACGGTGGGCCCGAATGGGGCTCATGCTGAGCCTTCCGGCCTTGCGTAGCCTGCTCTTGCCCAGGTCACACCCCTCCAATCGCACTTACCCGCCGCCCGACACCATCATCTGCCGTACGAACCGCTCCAGGTCGTTGAGCGCAGCGCACGCGGACGCGTCGTGCTCGCCCTTCTGCAAGCCGACAGCAGCAGGATACGCAGCGATAAAGCGTAAGCACATGCCGGTATCTGTTCTTGTGCGCAATGATGGGCAAGGGCGAAGGACATGCGGCGGCGTACGCCCATGCTGGCCCATTCCTGCGCTGAACTGGTTCAGGCTTCCACTGGGCAGGGTCGCAGGTTTCGCTGGATGCGGCTGGGCCCTCCTTTGTCATGCTGTCAGCAAATATGGCACGTTTGGGCACAGCATGGCTACGAGCGCGCTGGGTGTTGCGCTGGCAAGCGCTTAGGCGCCAGCCTGGCCCACTTACCTCATCCTCCAGGTCACAGTGCAGCTCCAGCGCGGCGCGCTTCGCCACAAACGAGTCCACAGCCGTCCAGCACTCCTTATCCCCATTAGCAGAGCAGTGCTGGATGAGTTCGTGGGCAGCTTGGTCCTGCGGGCCGCACCCCGACAGCATAGCGTTGTCACCTTTGTCAGACTGAGCGTCACATGAGCGGTTGGGAATGGGTTGCTGACGCAGGCACCTCATTGCGACGCGCTAAGAGCGCTACAATAGCTTACCAGCACCATTTCGGTCTCCGTGTGCTTTGGGTTCGCGTTCTTCAAGGGAGCTGTGACTTTGTAGCCCTGTGGCCGTGTCTCTGGCTCTTGCTGTTGGGGAGCGTCGTGGAGAGTCGCATGCAGCATAGCCCTATGCAGAATCATCTGTCTCCTAGGCGCTGCGTAAGTTCCCGCTGACGACGCAACGCCGCGGGGAAAAGGGTGTCGGAGTACTAAGGTTGCTTCCATGACGCTTCCTGACTGTCGGCCTGTTGTTCAATGTTTAAACCATAGTGTTTGTATATGCAATAAGACTCGCCCGAAGTGCCAGCTCCACGTCAACGTTCCGAGCCCGCGCAGGTCGTACAGAAGAAGATCACATTGCCAGAGGCGACCACCACCTGTCACTATCTTCAGTAGTATTTGTAGATGATAGCTACCCTCTTACAGTAGTTTGGAGCCTCTGGGCGCCGCGCGGGGGTACTCAACTTCAATCGCGAGTCTTGCCCAACACGCTCAGTGCTGCCGTTCTCCTCTTCCACCTACACAAGTATAAATTCTCGCTCAAAAATGCTAATACCACTGCTAGGCCTTGCTTATGCAGGCACGGTCCTGTACCAGGTCTTCGTGGTACAGGGCGTGTCCCTGGACACCCTCTACGCGTACCACCCCATGTGCGCCTCCCTATTCATTGTGTTTGCAACGCTCGGCATGGGTGCGGCACAGTCCATCCGCGGCTCTATCGCCCAGTCGCGGGCTTCCAAGGAGCCGTACGTCACCCGCCACGCTCTGCTCAACTGGCTGGCTCTCTTTTCCCTCCTTGGCGCGGGGGCCACCATCTACTTGGTAAGGCTTATGCATATGGGATTATATCCAAACTATGGCAGGCCTGGCAACGAGGGTAGGGAGGTGGCGCTGAGGTGCAGCTGGGTGGGAAGCATGGATTGAGGTGTGGCAGCGTGGTGGCAGCAGGCGGCAGCAGTAGCAGTGCATCCGCTAGCGGGGCCCCGGCCTGCAACGATGCCACGGTGGCACGCGTGTCCAGGGGCGAGGCAGTGCCGCAGGAGCGACTTCGGTCAACCGTCTTAGGCCTTACCACCTCCTGTGTGGAGCATTTACGGGCCGATGCATAAGCGCCCACGGCACCACACTATGCGCTGCACCGACAGTTGCCTGGCACAGCCAAAGGCTTCCCCCATGGCAGATGTTGCATGCCCCTCAGAGCATGCTTGCCTTGTTGTTGTTTGATCACTCGGACTTGTCTGGACTGTACCGGAATCCTGAGCCCTGCGCTGCCACCACAACCGCACTCCTTCGCATGCCGGTATCGGTACTGTGCCCAACCGGCAGAACAAGGAGCGCAACAATCGGCCGCACCTGACCACCTACCACGGCCTTGCCGGCGCGGCCACGGGGCTGTTCTTCCTCATGAATGGTGAGGGGTGCACGGCGAGGGGAGGGATGAGGGAGTGAGGGCCTCCGGACCTATTGCAACTAGGTTGTGAGTCTGCAGCCCCAGGCCCGTTACTGATCCACCTGACGGGTCAACCCAGATGCCATGTCGAACCGCCTTGGTGTTTCTGGGTGCTCACTTGCATGATTTCCTGCGCAGGTGTCACGCTGTCACCCATGCACCCGGGCTGGAACCCGTACGTCGCTTCGCTGCTCCGCTCCATGCACACCCACGGAAGCTCCCTAGTAACCGCACATGCCATCGCGGTCTAGTCCTCTTCACTTTGCTCCGAAGAATGCGTTGCACCTTCCCTCACCGCATCCTGCTACACCCACGGAAGCTCCCCTGTGCTAACCCACCTGCGGGTCTGCTGCCCCAGACCCAGTCATCATTGGCCTGCCTTAGGCGTTCAACCCAGGTCACGTTGCCTTAACCACCGTGCCGTTAGGCTGTTCGGGCGTAGGATCACCTGTAGCTTGATGCCACCTACGTACCGATAGAGCCACCCACGCACCCGGGCTGCTACCTGCACGTCGCCTCTCTGCTGCGCTCCACGCACACCCAGGAACGCTCCCCTGTGCCAACCCGCCTCCCGATACTCCCCCATTCCTTGCCACAGTCCTGGGCGGCGGAGCCATGAACACCGTGCCCTCGCTGTACAAGTACATCAAGTTCCACCGCCTCAACGGTTACGTCATCTTCGCTGCCGTACTTGCCGTACACGGTACGGCGGTGTGGCGCGGCTATGCTGGCTTCAAGGCGGAGGACCAGGTGGGTAGCAAGCGGATGCAAGTGCAAAAGCCGATAGTGGCATCTGCTCTCATACTTTATTGGTACTGACCCAGTTGTAAAGGCTAGGTGCCACCGAAGGGCAGCTTGGAGGGAGGGCCGGACCGCAGCAGCTTGCAACATGCTGTAAAACAGGCTGCTGGGAAGCACAGTACCGTAGCTGTGGTGGATGGGGACGTTTGGAGTCCTCAGCCCTACCCGGCTTGCCGCGTGCCGTGCTCATCCCCCTTGCCCACATTGTGCGGTTTGTGCCGCCCAACGCACTACCCCACACACACGTGCGCCCTCGCCGTACCGTGCAGGTGTACGGCAAGTACGGGCTGCTGGGCGCGCTGGGCGTGATGCTGGCGCTGAGCGTGGCCAGGGCCAAGGCCAGCATGCTGCCGTTTGGGGCCAGGGAGAAGAGCAGCTGATGAGGTTGCTGCCGCGTTGGTTAAGGGCCAAGCTGGGAAGCGGCTGGCATCGTGAGCCATTCGGGGGGTCACCGTGTTGCGGCACGTTGCGTGATCACACGTGCATCCGCGCCACAAAATGCGGAAGAGTGGGACGGAGGCCGTGCGGAACATGTGTGTGAGGAGGGGAGGGAGGAGCAGTAGTTTACTGTGAGCTACAGGCAGGTTAACATCTGTGACAAAGGTGAAGGTACAAGCGGTGCAATGACGTGCGTGGCATGTGCAGACGTGTACCACTTTCGCATGTGCTTCTGGTTATACTCGGCGTATGTACCGTGCATGATGCGTGATGAGATCTTACCGTGCGCTGGTTGCCTGCCAGCGTTAGAGTCTGGACCTGCGAACTTGGCACGGCCGCCAGCACTCCTGTGCCCATTCAAGGCCCTTGGTGAGGATGAATAGGTTGCCTTAAGAGAGTACATGTGCAGGGAAGGCGTTCATGAGCACGATGTATTAGTACTACAGTGCTGAGTGCACCATAGTGTGAGCTGAACTAGACCCCATACCGTTCTGTGATATGCCGTGAGCTAACTTGACCTGCCATGCATTTTACTGCCTCGCAAAGTGGTTTTATTATGCTACCTAGCTTGACACCAACTGACACTCTGTTCGGGAGGGGAGCTGTGAGCTACTTCTTGTCTAAGAGCGGTACGTTCGGCCTACCCTTGTGCGGTATGCAACGTGTCATGCTGGTAGCCTGATACGCCCCCAAAGCCAGAGGAGCTCCCCCACCCAACGCTTCAGCAGCATCGCCCGGTAGGTCTGTGGGTCGCGTGATGCAGACGCGGTGCTGTGAGGGCAGCTGCAACCCCTGTGCGCTGGCCCTGGATGGCCCAGCAACAAGCCAAATACTGCACACCGAACATCCTTGTGTACCGTATGACTGTTATATGACTCTACAGTTTTTATCCCCTTCCAAGGATCAGCCCTGTCGCGACACCGCTTGTTACCCATGCTTCCACAGCAGGGTCGCAGGCGCCCGCACTTCATGTTGCAACTGTCCAAACGTCAACCGCCGCATAGGCACACGTGCAGGCCAAGCGGTTGTCGGTTGGCCTACATGGAGTACACGCACCCCAATCTAGATTGCCATACTTCCACATAGGCATACCGCAGTGCTGCGCCAAGACACACACAGCACAACCACGCCCTACCGGTACTCTCCGCTCACGTACAATGCAGTCGTGCACAGTCCGTAACCCCGTACCTCGTACGGCGTATGCGCGCACAAGGCGCCGAGCCGTTGCCACTAACCCGCAGTCTCCGCACGTACATCGTACGCACGCACCAACCGTCACGGTAAACCTATCACAGCCATAACTCGTGCTTCACCTCACTGGCCAGCCCTCTCCTTTGCCCTCCTGCCACTCTAGCCTACTGCACTCCCACAATGGACATGCCAAAACGGCTGCTGTCGCCTCGCTCTTACCACTAGTACAGCCTCAACAGCAAAATCCCTGGTCCCGCGTCACCGTCCTCGGGCCAGTGTGCCCAAAACGCGTCGCTGGATCGCTGGGCCTGCAGTCAGTCACTGCCATTGGACGCCACCATCTCGGCAGCGCACGCGGCGCGCCACCCGCACAGCACCCTTCCCCCCTTCACCCTAAGGTGATCCCCCTCCCCTGCAGACGGGGCAGCCGCATTCAGTGGCCGCCAGCCCAGAGCCGCACCCCACGGGTTCCAAGGCCACCACGCCAAGCATACTCAAGGTCTAAAGCCCGAAGCAGCCCAACCGGCTGCTTCCTGCTTCGCTTGATGCGCTCTTGCCCGCTCGCCACCCGCAGCTGCGGCCGGCTGCCGTGCTCTCGTACGCGCACTGCATCCCTGACGCCGCCGGTAGCTCCACCGCCCGACGCCGCACCGCGCCCAGCCCTGCACGCGGCGCGCACAACCGCACCCGCCTGCTGCTGCTGCTGCTGCTGCTGCAACTATACCCTTGATCACCTGTGCTCGTACTACCACTAAAGGCTACGTCAGTCCCGCTTCTCTTCTCATCCACTCGCTTTCGGTCCTGCCTGCAATGGGCCTCGGTGGCCACGGACCGCCACCGGCAATGCCCACAAGCCAGCACACAGCGCGCTCCTAGCGCCGACGGCCCGCCGCCTCCGTCCCGCCACCGCCGCCGCTGCCCTTCGCTCCAACAGCACCTTAGCGGGCCTCCGGCACCGCCGCCGCGCATGCCCCGCCGTGTCGGTTGCCCGCAGCGCCCAAAGCGAGCCGCATGGAACGCCGCCGGAGGGCCACCAACACGTGCCCGACCCCTTGCCCCCTAAGTTGCATTTGCAACCAAGGCCACCTCGTACTGCTGCTGCTGCTTCCGCAGTCCACCCCAGTCCACACCACCGCCTCACTCCCACACCCTCATCATCACCTCAAGCTGTTTTACATCAACCCTCCGTGCTAGCCTCCTTGTACTGCCGCCGCCGGCCCTCTATGCATCCCGTTGCGGGCAGCCGCCTTTTACCCCTGCTGCCGCCCACACCGCCGCCGTCGCCGGCCCTCAGTGCGACCCGTTCGCGGCAACCGCCTCCACCTGCTGCTGCTGCTGTCCCAGGCCGCCGTAGCGCTGCAGGAAGTCCGCGTGGAAGGCGCCCAGCGCCTCCACCACGTGCCCGATGTCGCCCTCGGAGGGCAGGAAGGTGGTGCGGAAATGGAAGGTGCCCTCCGCCTGCCCGAAGCCGCTGCCGGGCACCACCACGATGCCGGTGCGCTCCAGCAGCTCCTTGCAGTACAGCCAGTCGGGCTGCTTGCCTGCGATGAAAAAAAGCGCACAGACGTCAAGACACTACTTACTATCTACATTTTCATGAGCCCCATCCCTCCATGCATCACGGCTACGGTCACAAAGGGACCTGCCGCTAGTTTGTCTTGTACATAACCAAGGAGATGCCCCATGCCCCATGCCCATGCAGGCCCACGTGGCCCGGTATCGCGGTCTGCAACCAATGTGCCGGTTGTGCAGCAGCAGCTTCCTCCACCCCACCCCACCCCACCCCACGTCCCGCCTTCCCAATACCCGCCCCTCACACCCACCGATTGCCGCCGCCGCCTGCTTGGCCGCCTCCGGCAGCATGATGCGCGGGAAGGCGTACAGCGCGCCCTCCGCCGGGTTGCACGACACGCCCTGCGGTGGGCACGGAGCGACGACCTCAGGACGAGGAGAGGAGTTCAGAGAACTAAGGCTTCGTGCCGCAAGAGGCTGATTGGTAACGCAAGGGGTTGCACGACACGCCCTGTGGTTGGCACCGGGTACTACGTTACTGCAATCACCACACCAGCCCTATTCGGAGAGGTACACGTGTGAGAGGGGCCGCCTCGTATGGCCGAGAGGCTGTCGGACGCAATTGATGGTGGCGCGGCAGGCGGTGGTTGCGGTGGTCACGGCTGCACGACCGGCACCGGTTGCCTCACCCCTGTGAGCTCACCCTCAAGGCATTTTGTTCCCTCGTCCACCTTAAGCGTGTAACAGTCCGGTACGAACGCAACTTACTCCTAGCACACCCCAGCTAACCCACGCCCACCTCGAGCTTGTTCAGCGCACCCACCAGCAGCTCCACCCCGTGCCCTGCCACCACAACCCTACACCCGCGCCCCCGCGGAGGGCTAACCCACACCCACCTCCAGCTTGTTCAGCGCGCCCACCAGCAGCTCCACCACGTGCCCTGCCACTACAACCCTACACCCGCGCCCCCGCGGAGGGCTAACCCACACCCACCTCCAGCTTGTTCAGCGCGCCCACCAGCAGCTCCGCGCGGCGCTTGAGGGACTCCAGGATGGTCCGCTTCTCGCTCCGATACTGCTCAAAGGACGCCTCGCCCTCCTACACGCAGGAAATGGGGGTGGGGTTGAATGGGATGAGGGTGGGGTGGGTTGACGAGAGACGCCTCGCCCTCCTGCAAGGGGAAAACGGGGGTGCCGGGTGGGGCGAGGAGCGTGTGCAATTGTGTAGGTTCAGTAAGCATGACAAGCCAGCTATGCGTGCTGCGTATTGTTCTGTTAGTCTGCTTGAAGGACGCCTCGCCTTCCTGGTAGAAATAATGGGAGCATGAAGTGCTAGTAAGGGGGCGGGGCTCGAGGCGGTTGCACTGGGGTCATGGCATGACGCGGTGGTTGGATGGGGCGTGGCGAGGCCCACGTGCGGTTGAAGTGATCGAGCCGAAGGGGTGAACGAGCGAGAGCAGTTGCCTCACTCAGGACCGCAATGGGAGAAGGTGTAGGGACGAGCACGGAACACGTTGCGCAGGTATCCCCAGTACGAGGTATCAAACTCCCCGCCGCACCTTTGGGCGGGTTAGTTCATGGCCAGCTGTGATAAGGAGTTTGCGACTTTGTCAGATAGCTAAGGACAAATCCCAAGCGCCGCACCTTGGGCGGGTTCATCATGAGCGCGCAGCAGATCTGTCCGCTGAGGTTGGGGCACAGGTTGATCGAGGCGAGCTTGAGGATCTGGTCCTTGACGGCGGCGGGGAAGCCCGTCACCTCCATGTAGCCGCCGCGCCGCCCGCACTCGCCGATGAAGCCTGCGGAAGGGGACAGAACACGCGATGCAGAGGAAACGCAAAATGTTGGAACAAACGCAAAACGCAATGATTCAAAGTGGCGTTGCTGAGTTACCGTAATGGTAACCGTTACCGTAGTAGCACACGTAATGGACAGAAGTAATTGCTCAGGTGGTCTTGTAAATAGAAATGCATTTTGTCTGAAAGTCGTTGCACATACGACATCTCCGTCTACCGCCACCATCATCCCTGTCCCCGGTAACCCACCCTTGGATATGGAGTGCAGTGCCATCCTCCCCGCTTCACTGTTGCACATGCGGCACCTCTGTCTGCCAACACCACAACCCATGTCCCCGTCTACCTGCCTCCCATTTAACCCACCCTTGGATATGGAGTGCAGCGACACCAGCGGCACCTGGTCCTTGACGCCCAGGTCGCACACCACCTTCTTGAACGAGAAGAACTGCTTGTTGGCCACGTAGATGTTGGCCTGCAGCATGTGATGAAACACGCATGAGCAATGATACAGGCTGATACATGTAACTACCGGTAAACAATTGCTTTGCAAGGCCAGAAACATTGGTGGCGACACAGAATCAGCCTGCAGCAGGGTGCCAGCAACGCGCGTGTAGCACACAATGTACTTCCGCAACATAACCGCGCTAACTGGTCTGGCTGGTCACGTCGACATTGGCTGACATGCGTTGAAGTGCTGGCTTCGTTTTGCAGTATCCAACCTCCCACCCGTACGCGCACACACGGCACCCGTTGCCCATACACAAGGACTCCCCTGGCCACGCGTTCACCACTCGACCCCACGCGATGTAAACACCTCCCATGCCCAGCCCATTTTTGCCCAAGACCTCTCGCCGTCGATGGGCGAGCACTGCCCTTGCATAGCATTAACTACTCCCTCCCAGCCATGCGACACGCACGACCCATGCCATTCCCAGACCCACCCCCGGCATACCGGTATCCCCACATGGTACACTTCGTCCGCAATGACACATGAACACCTCCTGCATGCCCCGCCCCTTTTAGCCCCACACCTCCCTGCTCATCTCCCCACCTGGTATACCTCATCCATCCGTCCGTCGTGGCACCCTTGCCAATCTTACAGAAACGCACTTGCCCTTGCAAGGCACAAACCTCTCCCACCCAGCCATGCGACACACAGGACCCCCGCCCCCTCCAGACCATAGCCCCACGCCATACCCCTCCCCGCCCATCTCCCGAATATCCGGCTCATACCCCACACACCTCCCCGCTCCCCTCCCCACCTGGTACACCTCGTCCGCGATGAGCACGAGGCTCTCCTCCCGGCAGAAGTTGACGATGTCCGCCATGTTCTGGTACGACAGGCACTGGCCTGTACGGCAGGGCAGCATGTCGTACACTCAGCGTTCAGGCAGGACCCGTAGGCATCAGGGACCACACGGCAGCTCTGCAATGTGGAAAGCCACTTCGGCCATGCCACCACGGTTCGTGCACACACGCCCCATGTACCCTCCATGAACCCCTACTGCCCAACACCACTGAGCAGTGCTCGACACGTGTCGCCCAACTGCACGGCTTTGTTTCAAACGGGTTGGTATCGTCCATGCGGTTCTGTCGTGCAGCTATCACTGGCGCTTGCTGATCGCCGTCCCGCACACTGCTGTGGTAGCGTAACCTTATCGCCCATGCCCAACCTGCCTGTCCACCCGTAGGGTTGCCCGGGCACACCCCTGGCCCGCACGCACTGCCTGTGAGCACCCCACGCCCGCACCCTCCACCAGGACTACCCCCATACGCCCTAGTCAACCCATGGGATGGCCAGAGAAGGTGGCCAGCATGGCCCGTATGCGCAGCCCGTAGCACCGCACGGTTCCTGCCCTCCACCAGGGGATGTCCCCTGCGTCCCTCGCCCACCAGGGGATGTTACCGGCGTTCCTCACCCATCCGTGTACTAGGAAGGGTTTGATGATCAACATTCTGGCGCGCATGCACCGCCTGTGGGCACCCCACGTCCACACCCTTCGCCAGGGGATACTCCCATCCCTCAGCTGACTTCGCTTACGACGTTCTCCTCAGCGGACACCCACCGGTGGGGTTGCCGGGGTTGATGACCACCATCGCGCGCACGCACAGCCCGCTCTCCCGCGCTTTGTGCAGCTGCTCCCGCAGGTGCTCCACGTTGAGCCCCCAGCCCGCCGCCTCGTCCAGCAGGTACGGCACCAGCTTGCCGCCGTACAGCGTCAGCGTGGCGCTGTACAGCGGGTACTGCGGGGCGGCGGTAATTTTGTGCGGTAGGTTAGTGCTCGAGTCGGAGTTGCGCTTGCAGGGTGCTGCCAGCCATGACAGGTGACAGGCCCTGACAGGGATGCGCCCTCGCTCCACAAACGGACCTGCGCTACTCGTTAGGTCACACCACCGTCGTGAATGCACACGCGCCCACCTGCGGTACAGGTACCACCGTGCTGTTCCCCGTTCCCCAATCACTGCCAATACGTGGAACCATCAGGTCTTCTTGCAGACCATCGTGCAGACCGCACCAACACCCACACGCTAATACACAGCCGCCCCCACCTGCGGGATGGGCACCATCATGCTGTCCCCCGGCTCCCGCAGCAGCAGGTCCATCATGTAGTGCACGGCGGGCGAGGCGCCGTCCGTCATGTAGATGTCCTCCGGGTCGCACGGGTAGCCGTCGCGCCGCTGGATGGCGCCCGACACCAGCTCCCGGATGATCAGCGCGCCCGCGGAGTCACTGCGGCCGGAGCATACCATATGTGGGAGACTTGTAAGACTCATGACATAGGAAAGGCAACGCCCCGAACGAGTATTTTAGTACGGTGGTGGGTGCCTTCCATTGGGCACATCAGGCATTAGCTCCCGGATCAACGGTGCGACCGCAAGGTAAGTGTAGGGTAGTGAGCGCGGAAGGTATTTTGGGAAGCTGCCGCGCCCGGAGATTCCCGAACAATGGGATATGAGAGCGTGGCGGAGCACACCCGGTCAGACTGTCAACGGCTGCCAAAGGGTAGCGCCGCTCCGCCTGCATGCCGGCGACCCTCCCGGGAGCCGTGACCTACGGCTGGCACCGGCGCACGTGCGCGCCACCGGCCGGTGGGCACGGCCCTCCCCTGTGTCCCCACAAGTTATCGCGTTTTACGCGTGTTCCCTCTGTCCCCAGAGGCCCCTCCGCTGCTGCGGAACGCAAACCCCGTTCACAATGGAGGGCACCCCTCGCTGCCGACGCTGCTGCGGCTGCGGCTGCTGCAGGGCTGCTTAGCTGTTGGTAGCTTCTCCTTGACGGCACCCCGCTCGTACTGGTAGGGCATCCTCGCTGCAGCAGCTGCTGTGCGGATGAGGGCTGCTCCCCACCGGCGGGCCGCAGCCCTCGTCCCCAAAGTAACAATGTACGACACATGTACTCCGAAAGGGGCTGGCCTTGGAGCGGCATCCAGCCGCCTGCGCCACACTGACACGTGCCGCGTTGCCGGACGCCAACGGCCAGCAGCAGGGCGCCTTCTCTCTTTTGCCCGCAGACACAACAGGCGTCCGCCGGCAATGCACGCTGGATCTTCCATGGTGTCTTTTCCCCGTCCTAGTGCGATCCTTCGCAAGGGCTTGGGCCCCAGCGCTGGGCGTGCCAGCTTTTGCACGGCTGACTGCAGGCCTCGGCCCGCCTCCCCGGCCGCAAGGCGTCCGCCACCCAACAACCCACCACCATCCCCCACCCGCGTCCCAAAGCAACGCCTGGCCGTCAGTCCACCGCCCCTGCACACCTGCCGCCAACCCCAAGCACTCTGCTCCTCCCCACGCCTTCCCCGCGCCCGCGCCCCCGCACCTGTAGGCACCCAGGCCTCCGGGGATGGCCTGCACCAGCAGCTTGGCGCGCGCAATCACGTCCGGGGGGAACACCTCCGCGATGTTGGGGTGCTCCAGCAGCTGTGTAGGTGTGGGGCGGGAGGTGGGTTGTTCCAATGGTTTGTATGGACACGCGTGCGCATGGCCAAGGCACGGCTTGGGCGAGGTGCTTTGCTGGAAAGCATACAGTGGTAGGGGGTTGCAAGGGTACGGCATAAGGGCAGGAAACTGGCCCGGCCGGACGGGACCTGAGCGGCACGTGCCTGATGCACGCCGCACACGGCCTGGGCCATGAGGAGCTCCCTGTGCTGCCCCGCAGCTGCCCATAGCTACCCAGGGACCAAACCCGCTGGCGCTGGTGGTCGGCCATCACCGTCCATTTGGGGCACGTCATCTCATAAGCGGAGGTGGTCGCCGATTGCGTTCGTACTGTCGTGCAGTCCGGCTCTGGGCGTCGGGGAGTCCACGCCACCACTTGCCCACCCCGTCCCACACCCGCGTCCTCCTCCCCAGCCCTCTCACCTGAGGGCACTCGCATAGCGACAGCACTTGCCGGAAGTAGGTGATGGGCTTTTGCCCCAGGATTTGGGGGTTTCCAATGTTGCACCACACCACCTTGCTGAAGGGGTGGTTACCCTTCCCCTGCTCAAGATCCCGCGCTATCTTCTGGGCGAGTTGCACAATTTCTCCTCGCACGGCATATTCCGAGTTAATTACTCGTTTATTCACAGAATCAATTGACAATGGCGCTTTGCGTGCCACGACCTTTCCGTTTGCGTCCATTTGAGGTGCAACACCAGTCCCGTTCGCCTGTGTTGGATTGGTCATCCTGCAACACAGCACTCAAGTATTAATGCGGATTTAAGACGCTACACTACAGGAGTTGTTGGATGGTTCTTTCTGGGTCGGTCGTCAACTCACCAGGATGTGCTATGCTGCACCGCGCTGACGACCAGTCGGCTTCGTCGCGCTTGCCTCAGGAGGCTGCATTTACGCGTAACAAGAGCGCGAACCATTTGGTGATTTACACGAGCGACAGAAAGGAGCTGACCGCCGCCGCGACGGGGTTTAAAGCAAGACAAGGTTGCGCTCTTATGGCTATCTACCGTGTATGTGAATTCGCGCGTCAGACTGCGACGTATGAATAGAGCTTGACCTCGACGAAGATAATGGAACGCAAGGATGAGTCGCTTGGTGTTTGACGGATTACTTCAACATCGATGTAAACAGCAAGTGATTATCAGTTCAGCGCGCTAAATTTACTCAATAAGCTCAAAAGCCCTCAAGCCCATCGGTTGGCCTCGTAGGCCCGGCGTGAAAGGCGTGCACGGATGCGAGATTTGCGCAGGCATCATCGACCCAAAAGCCACGCTCTAGGATTCACTATGATGGCTACTTCACTTACAGAATTGCACCGGCCGGAAAGCCGCGACATCGCGCAAAGGCACAGTCCTGTGGGATCTCCCCTGGCGCACGTGCCCCACCAAGCCAGAACTAGCGACCCCTGGTCAGGGCCTTAGTGAGGACGCGTACATCATCCGCTCAATGCAAATGGCCCCTAAGTACGACAGCCGCTCGCTTCACTCTCCCTCTCTTTCTCTCCTTCTCTTCAACTTCCAAAAACCCCCTGCAGACCCCGTCGCGCAGACGTGCCATGCGCCTGCCACCACGACCGGCAGCGCCCAGCCGGTCCGAGCGCCCTGCTATCCCCACTAACGGATCTGCTGCTGCCACTGCCCCGCGGGGTAACTCTTACATCGCCTTGATGAAATCCTCCACAAACTTGACCTGCTCCTCCGTCTCCGGCGACAGCCGCCCCCCGTCGTTCCGCGTGTCGAAGGAGCGCTGCACGCGCTCCAGGCACTCGGCCGCCGTCAGGCTGCAGGAACGAGTGACCCGGGAGCAGGGACACGTGACGATCAAGTGACAATGCAGCACTTTACAACTGCAACTCGTACATGGGCGCTGGCAGCATAGGCTTGCAAGCTGCTTTTGCATGTGCCATGCTGATACCCTTCCTACCCACATATGTGAAGGCACGCGCTAACACACACCTTACCCCCCCGCCCCCGCCACCTCCCCAGCCCCAGCCCCAGCCGGAGACCCCCACCTTAGCCGCGTACTCCCTACGTCCTAGTCCCACTCACTTGTACATGCTGGCCAGCAGGCAGGCGCCCACGGTCCCCGCGCGGCCGCGGCCGCCCCAGCAGTGCACGTACAGCTTCTCGCCCTTGGCGATGCGGGCCTCAAGGTCTGCAGCCGCGCACGGTGTTGGGGGGTGCAGGGAAGCAGCGAAAGGGCAAAGGAGAGCACCAGGTGAGAGCCGCATGCGCGCAGCCAACGGGGCAGCGCGAAAGGTCGACGCCACGCATCTGTTCCTCAGCTACGCCCGGCGTTGCTTCCGGTGCTCCGAAAGTGCAGGAGTGTTAGGTATGAGCAGGCTCTACCCGACCCTGCAGTGCTCTTTCCAGGGGCTAAAGCAAAAGAGTGCAACGCCCATTTTTGCACACGCTTGCCGCTAGCCCGTACCCAAATGGCACGGGCTGGGTGCACAGGTTGTAGCTGTGTGCATGGGCCCGTGTCTTGGCTTCGCAGGCACACCACCAGACTCTGGCCATGTGGCCATGACAATAATGCGGCAATCCCTGTCTTACCGTCAATGAGGGACTGGAGTCCGCTGCTGGTGGGGATGCCCAAGTCCTCGATGGGGTGGTGCACGAACTTGAGCTCAATGGGGTTGTACGGCACGGCCTCTTTCCGCTTCTGTGCGCAGGGAAAGGTGTGCGTTGCACACGGAGCTCAGTTACGCCATGGCCCGTCCCTGTCCTCGCGCACCAGGACTTTGGGTGTGATTTTGGGCGCAAGCTGAACGAGCAAGGCTCGGGTGTGCTGCCTTTGGGGAAAACCCACATGCCTCGCCGCGTTGCGCAAACCCTGGAAACCTCCCTGCATACGGCAGCCTGGCACTCACCCTGGGCGGCAGGAACTTGTCCACCATGGGGTTGCGCAGGCCCTCCACGATCTCCATGGGAGGGGGCCTGTAAGCGCATGTCACACGCAAGGGGCCACACGCCCTATGGTCAATCGCAGGCCGGCATGGGCACAAGGCTGCTGGTGTTATTTGACCCACAGTTACTGACAATGTCGGCCAGTTTGATGCTTCACATCGCATTTGAGAGGTGTAAGAGTGTGGTGTGTGTGCAGGGACAACCCCGTCGCACCACGGGGCCTTCTGCTACACACTGCCCCGGGGTCCTCACCACCCCGATGCCACGTGCCACACGCACCCGTTGAGTGACGAGCGTATCAAGTCCGCGGTTGCCTTGTAGGGCAGGAACCCGCTCTTGCCGGCCAGAGTCATCTTCTCTTGAGGTGGCAGCTCCGCCTGTGGGGTGGGGTGCAAGCAGACGGGGCGTGGGTGACGCTTGGCAACTGATGACCTGCGTTGCTTCATGAACAGCCGAAACCCCTTACCCTCAAGTCATAAGTGATTAGGCCGCCTGGTGAGCCTGCGCTGTCGCATGTGCAGCCTGGAAGCTGAGGCCATGCCTCATGCATTGGCTGCAGGTAGCGGTGTAGGCAACACTTGCAGGCTCCATGGCAACCATGGTGCGTCGTGCAGGCGCTCCGGTACCCTCGTACCGCACCAGGGACACCCCGGTCCTGGATGACGCCCAAACCCGATGATCATGTCTTACCTGCAGGCTAACGAACGTGGTGACGCCCTGCTCCAGGATGCGGGTTAGCTGAGCCTCGCCCTGCTCGCGACGGAGGCAGCGGCTGGGCTCCACGTAGGGGTAGCGCCCCACAAGCAGGGTGCCCGGAATTAGCCAGTTGGCGAAGTCCGTGAAAGCAACCTTCGTCTCATAAGAGCCTAAGGAGGTAGGTTGTGACAATAGGCCATGGTTGGCTTCTGTCGGCTGTGTATCAGGGCCCCCATGCAAGCGACGGAAATAGCGACAGGCATGCAGAACTTGCCGTCCAGAGCTGGCAGCTGAGGTAGGTTGCTGGCACCATTTCGAGTTGAGGTTTTTGTTGATACTCCAAGTTCCAGTTGCGCCCGGCAAGGTGCGAGTCTGCAGCGGGTTCGTGGCCGCACGGTCCCGAAGGCTTGCGATCCACAGCTCGCCGGTCGATGCAGGGTCTGCATCTTCTGCAAGTTCAGAGAGCTTGATGTGTTCCAGGCAAAGGATGGCCGTTGAATTGAAGCTCCAACAACAGTTCGTGCAAATATCTATCTAGGAGCTTACAGGTTTGCACAGCTCAGATTGTACCGTGTGAAGATAAACAAACTTTCAATGCGAAACTAAACGGGTGTTGCGGATGTGTAACACATGCCACGGCCAGATGAGGGGCTGAGAAACAGGGGAGAGTTCCAGACCACTGGTCTCCTGGTTCATCCGGTATGGGCTCTAGGGCATGCGCAGTTTTGCACCGCCTGCAGCAGCAGATTGCATGCCCTGTCACCGTACCCTGGACAGGGGAGCCTGGACAGTGTATATGTTGTGCCATGCAATATGTTGGCTTGGGTCCGGCACGTGTCCAGCCCGCCCGCCTCACTTACATCAGCCGGCGTCGGCGCTGGTGACCTATGGTGTAGCAGGATGCAATGATGGCAGGTACAAAGCATGTTTCAAAGCGAAGTCAAGAGGTCTAGACCGCGATGGCATGTGCGGTTTCTAGGGAGGTTCTAAGCGAAACCCAAGCTGTAGGCCCGTCTGCTGTCCTCTGCACTTATCT